>TARA_R110000796_G_scaffold66855_2_pt1 | contig 21825 bp, 14 predicted proteins | sample TARA_R110000796 | Tara Oceans TARA_R110000796 (sample SAMEA4397815) | marine metagenome | biome: Polar Biome; feature: [SRF] surface water layer (ENVO:00010504); material: water (ENVO:00002006), including particulate matter (ENVO:01000060) such as... | depth 5 m
GCCAAAGCGCGAAAACGGTAAATTAGCTAAACTCGCAAACGAGCTAAGTACGGGTTTTTCTTGCTCTATGGCTAAATCGGCCAATGCGTAAGGAATAAAGCGGCTACCTTGTGCACCACCAAAAACGGCTTCAATGTACGGGCTGTAAGTGCCTACATCGGGCATCATTACTATTATGTCTTTGGGAGTAAGCGCAGGGTTTTGATTAAATAAATTAAGTAAGTAGTCGTGCAGACGCTCAACTTCTCGAAGCGGTGTATGGCAATCGCTTAGCGTAATGCTGGTGTCGGTTGCACTTATAGGCAATTTACCTTCGTCGTTTATAAACCACTCTTTGTTATCGGTCAGTGACTCACCTTTAAACGCCAACTGATAAATTTCACTTTGTATTTGCCCAAGTAAGGTGTCATCAAACACATCAATAAAGCCATCAACCCAACGGGCATCTAGCTGTACTAGCTGCTCAAAGTAGTCGCGACCTAATTTACCCCACGAGGATAACAGAGGGTTGCCTATAAAGTAGTATTCTTCATCGGGATTAGTTTGCTTTTTTTGCTGCGCTTCCACCAGCGGCATTTTGGCGTATTTTGCACTTATTTTAGCGGCGGTTTTTTCATCAATAATATCGCCCCAATAATGCTCACTGGGATTAAAAAAGAATAAAAACACCTCGGTTTTTTCACTCAGCGCTGTAAATACTTCAAGCTGCGAGCTGGCAATGGCCGATATACCAAATAAACTAATGCGTTGTGGTAATAAGCTGTTGTCCATTGTCTCAAGCGCTGCCAGCAGTTGTCCTTGCATATTCGCGCGATGAAACTGACTTTGCCCAAGCTCTAGGCTTAACTGTACAATGCGTCGCCATAAATCAGGTTGCCACGGGGCTATGGTTACATCAACATCATCAAGTTCATCTGTACCGCTATCCCATGTGGCAATCCAATGCGGGCGGTACATTAAATATTGGTCGTACACGTCGGCTATTTTTTCACACAAGGCAAAGGTTTTTTGGCCGTCAATATCGCCCTCTAAATAGGTTTTTAGCGGTAAATACAGTGGCTCATCAATACAGCTTGGTAAAATAGCAAACAGTTTCCATGCAAGGTTGGGTTTATTAAACGCCGACTCTTTAGGTACATTTGGTAAAAGTTGCTGATACAACTGCCAAATAAAGCTCGAAGGCAGCGGAAAATCCACCTGCGCCGCTACACCTAAGTTTTCGCTCAAACCAATTTTTAACCACTGCGACATACCCGGAGACTGCACCAGTACCACTTCTTTGTCGAATGGGCTTGCTAATGGGTTGGTTTTTAATAACTGATGAAACTGCGCTTGCAGTGCTTCCATACGGTTTGATTGAATAATATTGAGCATACTTACCTGTCCTTGCTTGAGATAAAACGAGTGTAAGATATTTTCAATTACAGGGGTAGCGATTAGCGCAAATTGGCTTAAATAAATCAGCGGGTTAGTTAAATTTTATACGCACAGTAGTGATGCTATCTACTGTGCGTTTTATAAGGGCAATTATTAATAAGGGCTAATGCTTGAGAGTTTAAACTGACTTTGCATTATTGCTTTACCATCAATATCTTTGAGCTGTAATAAAATTGACGGGTCGGCTTGTTGCCAGTCTATGCTTAAATCGCCGTAATTAACCTGGTGGGTAAAGTCCCCTATTCGGTGTGTGTTAGGGCTTACATTTTTCCATTTTTCGGTTAGGCCAGAACTGGTCATTTCTATTAGTGGGTAGTCAAGGTTGTGCTTATACTGTGAAATTTCGCCCCAGTGGGTATCGCCGCTAATAATAACTACGCCGTTTACTTTATGCTTTTTGATCAGTGTAAATAAACGCTTTCGATCGTCGGGGAAATTAGCCCACGACTCCCACCCTGTAAAATCGGGAAGTAGCTGTAAGCTTGAGGCAATTAGCTTTATAGCCGCGGGCTTTTTAAGCTCTTGTTCAAGCCATTGCCACTGCGCCTCACCAAGCATTGACGCGCCTTTAACATGACTTGGGCTATACGGGCCTTGATTATTTAGTTTGCGCTTAGTGTCGTACTCCAACTTACTTACTGCGTTTAACGCATCTCGGTTCCAGCGCAAATCTGGCATAATCACCTGCACAGTTTGCTCACCTTCACCATACGTATACGAGGTATAAATACCATCGGGGCGAGTGCGTCGTGGTGAGTTTGCAGGTTCTTGCCAAAAATCGAGCATAATTTGCCGCGACTCTTCTTTATGCGGATACTCTTTACCGGCATCGTTTTGGCCATAATCGTGGTCATCCCACATAGCTATAATAGGCGTTTGCGCTTTTAGTGTTTTAAAACCGGGCTTTGCCCCTAAGCGCTGATATTTATCGGCAAGTACGCTCATATTATTGGTATCGCCATAAATATTGTCGCCTAAAAATATAAATAAATCGCTCTGCTCTTTGTTTATGGCATCGAATATAGGAATGCTTTTATCTTGATGCCCGCACGAGCCAAATAATATTTTAGAGGGAGCACTCAAAGCACTAAAGCTAACAAGTAAGTTGGTTAATACTACCGCGGCTATTATTTTCATTTTAAAATCTCATTAATAGCCGGTGCCATATTGGCATTTATTTGCTTTGGGTTTTGCCCAAGCGCCTTTAACACTGTTGCGGCAATTTGCGTTTGTTTAAGCTCAGTAGCTGTTTTAACTAAGCCTTGGCCTTTTATGGCAGGGCCAATAGCGGCAAGCCAAATATGTTCGGAGCCTACAATTCCCTCGGGAAACTTATTTTCGCCTAAATGCAGTGCTGCTAAGGCGCGTTTTGAACTGTGATGTTGCCAGTCGCTTGCGTTACTACCACGGCCATGATCTGTGGTAATGATTAGGGTGGTGTTATTTTTATACCCAGGTGTTGCTTGAATGGTATTCCATAAATCAGCTATAAAGGCATCACTTTGTTTTGCCGATTTTAAATACGCGTGATAGTCACCATCGTGGGCAAAGTCATCGGTCTCCCCTAAACTTATTACTAATAATTTTGGCTTTTTAGCTAACATATACGCCTTAGCAAACCGATAGGTAAAACTGTCTAATCGTACATTACTCCAAGGGCTCGGAATTTCATTTTGCATGGCATTTAAAAGTGGCGCATTTTCAAATAAATCCTCCTCAATTGGCATAAATCCGGCGTTAACATATACCTTACTGCGCTCTGTATTAAGTATTGAAGGAAATACATCCCAGCTACCAAATAAAGCGGTGTTATTTTTAAATGCGGGTTGGCGCTCCAAACGCTCTAATATAGTGTGATTTGGGTTAGGAATTTTATTGTTACTATTAATACCTTCATCTACCTCACCGCTAAGTATTTCGTTATAACCGGGATACGAAAAATACCACGGGTTACTTACCGACATATTAGAGCCTTGCTCTCTATTACCCATTATTATCCCTTGCTTAGCCACAATCTGGGTAATAAACGGCATCAGCAGTTGTTGGCGTTTTGCAGGGCTGTTATGCCAAAACTCTGTATTTAGCTGCTCTGGTTTTTTAACAAAATCGGAATTATTAATAAGGTTTTTATCTGCACCACTAAACACCTCTTGCCAGCGCACACCGTCAAGCGTTACCAACACGACATTTTGTGTCGTATTTTGTACTGCCGCTGCAAAGTCGCTTGCTAGGGCAATTAAACTAAATGCACTTACTTTTAAAATCGTTTTCATATTGTTATCGGCCTATTTTTATAACAAAAAGCCCATTAGTAATGGGCTTAAAATAATTTATATTACGACTTAAAAATCTGCAGTAAAGGTAACCGCAGCAGTACGAGGCGCACCAATAAAGTAAGTAGTCCCATTACCTGTGCCACCTGCTAAGTAGCTTTTATCGGTTATGTTATAAACAACAAACGAGAGATCAATGGCTTTAAATGGCCCTGCGTCTACATCGGTTGAGTAACCGGCATTAAAGTCGAGTACCGTGTAGCCGTCTACTTTATTGCGTGCTCGCGTGCCTTCGTCTTGCCATGCACCTAAACGCTCACCTGTGTATTTAGCCGACAAACCAACACGAAAGCCGTCACTAAAGTAATCGGTAGATACAACCAATAAATCTTCCGATGTATCTATTAAGCTATCGCCTTTTTTAAAGCTTGGCGCTGCAGTGTTGCCATCTTTATCTTGTAGTAATACGCCTTGTGAGTCATATGCATTTGGATCATCAGACGAATATTCAGAGCTGCTATTGGTATACGACGAATAAACACTCCAGCTTGGTGTGAGCATATAGCTTGCAGAGAGCTCTAACCCCTTAGAATCGATGCCCCCTACATTTATGTATGAACCATTAGTGCCAATAGTGTAGTCAATTCCGCCTGAATCACTGCCAGGTGCAATAAAGGTAATACGGTTATCAAACTTAACGCTGTAGGCCGTTGCGCTTAGCGTTAATCTATCGGCTTGGTAGCGTACACCAAAATCAATGTTTTTTGCTGTTTCTGGCTCTATTTCAGTCAGTGTTGAACTGTCGCGCTCTAGCACCCCGTCTTTAATTGCAGCAAAGTTTTCGCTGTAACTTGCAAATAGTTCGGTATCGTTATTTAACTGGTACAGCGCACCACCACTAAATAAAACATCAGAGTCGCTGTCTACTTTATCTGAGCTTTCGTTAGCAAAGTGGTCGTACTTTTGTAACTCAACTAAATACTGTTTAGCGCCAATATTTAAGGTTAAATCACCTAAGTTAATAGAGTCTTGGATGTACCATTTGAACGTATCTGTATCAAAGGTATTTTTGTACTGAGTCCAGTAAGGGGTGTTTTCAAAATGATGAAAAATACGCGCATCAATTACTTTGTGCCAATCACGCGACTCTTCTCGCTCGCTTTGCTCATACCAAAAACCAGCCTCAATATCGTGATCACCAAACGTTGCTTGGTAGTTAGCAGTTACGCCTAAACGATCTTTTTTGTAATGGGTATGACGATAAGACATAACGGGCGTTGCTGTATCGTCGTAACACGCCGGATTTAAACCAGGCCCCGACTCCCACGGCCAACTTAAGCTTGCTGTACAACCTGAGTTAGGTGCAAGCGGGTTACCCTCGCTATCAGCAAAGCCATAAGAGCCAGCATTAGTACCGCCTTGTGTTGTTGGCTCGCCGTTTTCATCAACTGGGGTTGTTAAATATGGTGGGATCCAGTCACCACGCCCCGAGTTTTTATGATAATAAGGGCTGATCGTTAATAGTGATGTGGGCGAAATTGCATATTCAAACTTTAAATAACCTAAGGTATTTTCACGTAGCGTCCCCCAACCTTCGGCAAACATTTGATCAAAATGCGGAACCCCTGTCCAGTTCCACGTTAATTGATCCCAATTAGGTGTTTGCTCAAATTGTTCAATACTCACGCTGTTGTAGTTAGTTTCGCTTACATCGTCGTAAGATAAACGTCCGGTTAGGGTTAAATCGTTAAAATTAGATACAAACTTAAGCTCAGCATGTTGATTGTCTTTACCGCCATTACTTCCCGAGCCAATCCAACGGCTGGTGTCGGTTTGCGAGTAGCTTACGTATGCTTGGGTATTATCAAAAACAGTGCCTGTTTCGTGCTTAATATAATAACGCGAGGCGTCGTGGCTGCCCGATGTATAGGCAAACGTAGTGCCCTTTTCGAGGCTGGGGTCTTTACTTACAAAATTAAATGTACCGCCTAGCGCTTCCAGCGATGCCGATTTAATATCAGACGTACCTTGGCCGACTTCAACTGTAGCCAGGTTTTCGCTGTCTAGGTAACGGTTTGCTTTAGCGCCGCCACCGTAATTAGAGCCACCATTGGGTATGCCATCTACTGTCATCCCTAATTGCTGTTGGTTACCGTCAATACTAAAACCACGCATTGTAATTGTGGTAGACCAGTCGTCACCACCAAATGCATCACCTTCGTTTATGCTAATACCCGGTAAATTATCAATCACCGACAATATACTTGCTACCGAACTTTGTTGCTCAAGCATTGCAGGCTCAATAACGTTGTTAGCGTAGCTGGTAGGCTTAGCGACTACGGTTATTTCTTCTATAGTTTTGTCGTTTGCATAAACAGATGTTGATACAGCCATGGCTATAGCCATGCTCAAAAGCGATTTGTTTTTTAAAGCGTACATTGTTGTCCCGTTTAGTTTTAATTATTAAAAATTAATTATTATGAAAACGGGAGCAGTATGAGTTTTAAATATGACAACGGGGATGAACTTTATTTACATAAAAATTAAACAAATATGGGAAATTTATGGCAGGAATATGTACAAAAAAAGACAACCCAAAAGTAAGCTTATGGGTTGTCTTAAAAATCGTTTTAAATAATTATAAAACTAATAGTTACACCAGCTCGCTAAGCATATCGGCATTGTATTCTACCAGCGGTTGATTATTACTAATTTTGCTTATGTAGTCTGGGTTTGCAATAAGTGGGCGACCAATGGCAATTAAGTCAAACTTAGCGTCGTTAATCGCCTCTTTTGCTGTCTCAAAACTATAGCTACCCACACCTACTAACGTACCTTTGTAGCCTGCGCGTAAAAACTCAGAGGTGTTTTTGCCTTCAAGCGAGTCAAAACGCATGCTGTCGTCAAAAATTCCACCATGTAAGTAAGCAAGATCTTTTGTGTCTAATTCAGCTAACAAATAATCAAATACGGCTTTGTCGCGGCTATCCTCGGTCATATTAAAATAAGCACCCGGCGTTACACGAATAGCGGTACGTTCGTTTCCAACGACAGCAATAACTGCGTCGGTTACTTCAAGCGCAAAACGCGCCATGTTCTCAGGCGTTTGGCCGTATTCATCATTGCGCTCATTTGCTGCATAATGTAAAAACTGATCAATTAAATAACCGTTAGCACCGTGAATTTCTATGCCGTCGAAGCCTGCTTCTATTGCGTTTTCAGCTGCTTTTGCGTAATCGGCTACTAAGCTTTTAATATCATCTGTGGTTGCCGCTTTTGGCGTAATGTAAGTAAGCTCACGCATGCGCGGAACTGTCCCTTCTACACCAATTGCTGATGGCGCAAGTACATCGCCATCAAAAAAGTGTGGGTGAGCAACACGGCCAACATGCCAAAGCTGGGCAAATATTTTGCCCCCATTGGTATGTACTGCGTCGGTTACTTTTTTCCAGCCCTGAATTTGCTCACTAGTAAATAAACCCGGCGTATTAGGATAGCCTTGCGCGTCTGGGCGAATAATTGTCGCTTCGCTAATAATTAACCCTGTATCTGCACGACGTGCGTAGTAGTCAACCATAGCTTGAGTTGGCACTAGGTTATCATCAGCCATACTGCGCGTTAACGGCGCCATTAATACGCGGTTTTTAAGCTCAATTGTGCTGTTTAATTTATACGGGGCAAGTAAATCAATCGACATTGTGGATCCTTTGTGTGGGAATGGCTAAGCACTAAATGCTCAACCTATATAGCAAGTATGGTGTGTAAATGCGGCCATTTGGTAAACATTCAAGGGTATTTTTGAATGAACGCTCAAATTAATAATAAAACTTATACTTACAGAGCCGTAAATTAGATCTATATAGGGTAAATTAAATAATAACTTTTCACCACACTGTCATATAACTCGATATACTTACACTTAATACCAAGCCATAAACTTAGAGTAAGCAAATTATGACAACAGCAAATAACACAGAACAACACGACGTAATTTTAGGCCTTGGTGCCAAAAAACGACTCGCTTTTATGTTTGAAACCACACAGCAATTTAAACAAGTATGGATTTTAAACGATGACGATGGCTGCGTTATGCTCACCAACGAAGATGACGACTGCGTACCCGTATGGCCAACTCGCGAGTTTGCACAAGCATGGGCCACTGGCGAATGGGAAGGTTGTACGTCTAAAGCTATTCCCACACAAGATTGGATAAACCGCTGGACACCCGGCTTAGAAGACGACGACTTACTTATTGCCGTTTTTCCAACCGAAGACGACGACGGCACTATACTGTTTCCGGATGAGTTTGATACACAATTAAAAATGCCAAAGAAAAAGTATTAAGCACTTTCCCTCAAAACAGTAAAGCCATGCTCAAATAATGGTTTTACTGTTTTATACAGCCCCTTTACAATTGCGGCCCTTATTAAATCCTCGCTTTATATTACTAAGCTATAAATTTCCGTCCAATTAAATCGCCCGCTAAATAGCATAATATTGTAACTATTAATGACCAACACGCCCTAAATATTAAAATAAAATATACATTTTAAATAATTATTAACTATATTTTTAAATACAATAAATTATGGTTTTTTTAATCGCTAACTTTTAGCCAAATAACGTCGGCAAACCGATTTAAAGCAATAGGAAAATGGTTTTTCAGGCGTATAATCCACACACTTTTATACCCTAGGGTCAAATTATGTTTACACTCCGTCACATTACTATTTTAAGCGCTATCTTAGCGCTATTTGCTTGCTCTGAGCCAGTACCTGAACCAGCTAAACAAACAACCGCTAAAACCACTGCTGTTGAAAAAGCAACCAGCCAAAATGCAACTAGCATTACTACAAAAGCAACGGCCGAACCACAATCAGATATACAAAAAGCGCTAAGCAATGCGCCAGTAATTACTAACCTATCAGCAAGCCACCCAAACACCTTATCAACGCCAAACATTAACGATTTAGATAATAGCCCTGAATCTGATTTAATTCGTTACGGGCGTTTATTAGTTATCGATACCTACCGCCAATTACCCGAAAACGTTAATAACAAACTAAACTGTAGTTCTTGCCACCTAAACGAAGGCCGCGTAGCTAACGCAGCCCCTTATGTAGGTATGAACGTGGTTTATCCTAAGTTTCGTAGCCGTAATGCTAAAATAAACACTATTGAAGATCGTATTAATGGCTGTTTTCAACGCTCAATGAACGGCCAACCATTAATAACCGACTCTACACAAATGCAAGCTATGGTCAGCTATATGAACTTTTTATCGCAAGACATAAAAACAAAAGATGACTTAAAAAGTAATAATGGTTTTATAGCAATTAACAAAGACCTAGAGCCAAACGCAGAAAATGGTAAAACACTGTATGCGCAGCACTGTGCAAGCTGCCATCAAATGGACGCCAAAGGCTTATACCCTAACGGCACTTACATGTTCCCGGCAGTAGCAGGCGGTAACTCATTTAACGACGGCGCAGGTATGGCACGTACTTATACCGCCGCTGCATTTATAAAAGGCAACATGCCACTTGGCCAAGAAGGTATTTTAACTGACCAAGAAGCCGTTGATATTGCATTTTACTTTAGCCACCTAGCACGCCCAGCATTTGCCGCTAAAGCAAACGACTGGCCTGAAGGCGGCGCACCAAAAGACGTACGCCGTTAATAGTATTAACCACGGTTAGATAATAAAACCAAAAAGCCAGTTGGATTAACCCACTGGCTTTTTAATATTGCCAAAAAATTTGACTTACAACTAGCTGCTGGGTATTTAGTTGACTTATAACCTGGGTTACAGCGTTCAGCCATGACCTCACTTCTTCGCGCTGCATATTCATAAACGAAAGTCATTTCGGTCACTTATCACCTAAACTGCCTGTGCGGCAGTGAACTTGTGGTTACACTAACTTCTGAGTCTTTAATCCATCCCTGGAGCTGGGTTACATCGGTCATCCATGACCTCACTTCTTCGTGCTGCGAAACTTCGTTTCAGTCACTTATCATCTAAGCTGCCTGTGCGGCAGTGAACTTGTGGTTACACTAACTTCTGAGTCTTTAATCCATCCCTGGAGCTGGGTTACATCGGTCATCCATGACCTCACTTCTTCGTGCTGCGAAACTTCGTTTCAGTCACTTATCATCTAAGCTGCCTGTGCGGCAGTGAACTTGTGGTTACACTAACTTCTGAGTCTTTAATCCATCCCTGGAGCTGGGTTACATCGGTCATCCATGACCTCACTTCTTCGTGCTGCGAAACTTCGTTTCAGTCACTTATCATCTAAGCTGCCTGTGCGGCAGTGAACTGACTAGTCGCCCGATTGTGCGCCAATCAAATTTTCTAAGCTGCCTGTGCGGCAGTGAACGAATCAGGCGCTAGATGATATATTGGCGCTTATTTCTAAGCTGCCTGTGCGGCAGTGAACCGGCTCGGTAATTTGCACATAATCAACTTCAATTTCTAAGCTGCCTGTGCGGCAGTGAACGGTATAGATACACTTATATCATTGAAGATAAATTTCTAAGCTGCCTGTGCGGCAGTGAACAATTTGTCGCTGGGGATTACATCTTTTTATCATTTCTAAGCTGCCTGTGCGGCAGTGAACGTCTTATCAAAATGCAGCTCAAAGCGCTAGAATTTCTAAGCTGCCTGTGCGGCAGTGAACTGCTAGACGAAGCACACCACTTGTTAGACGGTTTTCTAAGCTGCCTGTGCGGCAGTGAACAAAATATTTATTATGGTCGTGAAGTTACAAGCTTTCTAAGCTGCCTGTGCGGCAGTGAACACCTGACACCACTGTTCTGTAGTAGTTAGTCATTTCTAAGCTGCCTGTGCGGCAGTGAACTAACAACGGGCAATTGTATTCCATGTATGAGATTTCTAAGCTGCCTGTGCGGCAGTGAACTTTAACGATCAAGAGTGGGAAATGCTCGGTAATTTCTAAGCTGCCTGTGCGGCAGTGAACGTGAAGATGGGTTTGTCTATCGCCTTGATAGTTTTCTAAGCTGCCTGTGCGGCAGTGAACGACAGGTAGTTAAAACACAGCCGCTTAATTGCTTTCTAAGCTGCCTGTGCGGCAGTGAACAAAATATCGGCTCAGTTATGCAGGGTGATAACTTTCTAAGCTGCCTGTGCGGCAGTGAACGTTTGATTTTTATCTAGCAGCTTTCTTAATTTTTTCTAAGCTGCCTGTGCGGCAGTGAACGTTAACGCCATAGGCTCAGCGTTTTCGTATGTTTTCTAAGCTGCCTGTGCGGCAGTGAACTTACTGCGCCTAGCTCGTCGCCAAATAACAAATTTCTAAGCTGCCTGTGCGGCAGTGAACCTAAAACGTTTCGCGTTCAATATCACATAAGCTTTCTAAGCTGCCTGTGCGGCAGTGAACACAACATTAAAAAGTCGCGTTCGTCTGATTCTTTTCTAAGCTGCCTGTGCGGCAGTGAACCTACCGTAAAAGGCAGCTACAAAAAGCAGCGATTTCTAAGCTGCCTGTGCGGCAGTGAACAGCTCTCCAATCTCATACAAAGTTGTTTGATATTTCTAAGCTGCCTGTGCGGCAGTGAACAATGCGCCCGCGCCCCCATCGGTTTTTAACATTTTCTAAGCTGCCTGTGCGGCAGTGAACACCCCGAATAACTTCCGGGCAATGACAAAACATTTCTAAGCTGCCTGTGCGGCAGTGAACAAGTCAGACTTCTTACGTGCTCAGCAGCAAAATTTCTAAGCTGCCTGTGCGGCAGTGAACTATGTGCACTTGTTGCGCGGCCATAAATGCTGTTTCTAAGCTGCCTGTGCGGCAGTGAACGCGTTTGACGGCCAGCGAGTTAAAGGGCGCGATTTCTAAGCTACCTGTGCGGCAGTGAACGATAGCCAGTGCTGTTAAGCGGTTTAGCCCAGTTTCTAAGCTGCCTGTGCGGCAGTGAACGATCTATGTTAGCACAGTTCATGACTATTCAATTTCTAAGCTGCCTGTGCGGCAGTGAACGCTTTGCGCGCTGCAACTCTGTAATGGTTAACTTTCTAAGCTGCCTGTGCGGCAGTGAACGGTTTCCTCAAAAGCAGGTGATTATGGCGTTTTTTCTAAGCTGCCTGTGCGGCAGTGAACTTACTAAAATGATTGATGTGGCGCATGTGGGATTTCTAAGCTGCCTGTGCGGCAGTGAACATATGCGTTTGCGAATTGATAGCGAAACAGAATTTCTAAGCTGCCTGTGCGGCAGTGAACTTGCAAAAATTTCGGACGGTGTTAACGAGTACTTTCTAAGCTGCCTGTGCGGCAGTGAACTAAATGAATAAATCAAGTTCTCGAAGTTCACATTTCTAAGCTGCCTGTGCGGCAGTGAACCAGCAACGCTACCAATCGCCAAGGCAATTGCATTTCTAAGCTGCCTGTGCGGCAGTGAACTTAGCGTGCTCACATACTCATCAATACTGTAATTTCTAAGCTGCCTGTGCGGCAGTGAACTGCTGGGTAGTCGGTAACAGCTAGGCCGGTTATTTCTAAGCTGCCTGTGCGGCAGTGAACATGAAGTTGTGCCAATGCAGCAAGATGTATTATTTCTAAGCTGCCTGTGCGGCAGTGAACCAGTTTGAAGCTAAAGCAAAGCGCTGTATGCATTTCTAAGCTGCCTGTGCGGCAGTGAACGCTTATGAACTGCGTGGGCGACTCGACCAAGTTTTCTAAGCTGCCTGTGCGGCAGTGAACTACCACCACAGCGATTCGCTCACTATCTTTGCTTTCTAAGCTGCCTGTGCGGCAGTGAACAATAGAATATCAACATAAAAATAAGTTACAACAGGTAGTTAAATTAAAAATGATAGTTTAACCATCTAAATAACAACCTGCTGTAACCTGCTGTTTTTATATCATATTTTTAAAGAGCAAAAGTAAAGGGTTAAAACCAAGGTACGGTAGCTGTTTTACTTAACCCATAAGAATCAAACGTACCATCAATAGGTTCAGCTTTGTCATCACTAAACTCAAAGAATTTGCGATGCACTTGCTCTGTTGAGCTACTAAACAAATCTAAGTAAGGATTATCAAAACCTTGACTTAACATTTTCACCTTGTATCGCTTTTCACCTTCTTTATCGATATTACCCCTGGCAATTAAGCGCCTTAGTTTTGCCTTACTCAAATTACTTCTTCTTTCTGCAACAACACGGTATTGAGTATTTTCTGGCACAGGTAAAATATCACTTTGTTGACAATAACCACTTAATGGCCCTAGCCAATTTAAACCTTGAAAGTCATTAAGCAAACTTACTTCACCGTGAATACGAAATACCCTGCCAAGTTTTAAATGCACTTGCGGAAAACTAACACCAATTTGATTCGTGTTTAGCTTTACTAACGCTTTATGAAATTTGGTGAAAACCTTACTGCTAAGTTCCGCTTCACTCATTTCAGCATCAGGTTTTAGACGTAGTTCAATGTAAGAATCCATACTCCCTCCTAAACTCGAATATTTGAAACATAGGCAAGGCCCTTTTTACCTAAGTAAAAACTCGATACCCCGGCACTTTCAATAAGTTTTTTAATTTCGAGTCCTTTCTCGCGATCAACGTCAATAATAATTTCAAGTTGGCCACTGGCTTTAGTCATCATGGAGGTTACCTCCCCCTGCCCTTTTATTTTTTCCTTTTTAATAAAAGGATTGCCCCAAATGGTTTTTTTTGGCCCTGTTGTATAACGATCCATGAAGTCTTTTTTAGTAAAACCTCGTTTTGAGATACCACTAATCCCACCCGCTTTAGTTTTTGCAGAAGACATATCATATTTCTCTTCTAATCGCGCTAATTGTAAATACAGCGCAGAACAATAGAGACTGAGCGTCATTACTTGCCCTTTTTTAGTAAAGTACTCTGTGTCAGGAAAAACCGTTCTAAGAAAATCAACAGTCTTTTCAACCCCACCTACATTTTCCTGAGGTTTCTCCTTATTCAAGAATTCTAGGCGACTAATAATACTAAGCGGATCAAGTTGTATGTTTTCTTCAACTTTAACGTCATCAACTATAAAGCTGCATAGTGTTGAAAGGTCTACACCTAGTACACTCCAAAATAGAGAAGAATACTCAGACGTAAAAACTGGATCTGTCACCTTAATCATTCCAGTAAATGAATTTTGATCTGTACTGCCGTTCATATTGCGGATAAACGTCATTTCATTTGTGAATTGAGGCCTATCTACAAAAGAGATTTTACTTTCTATATCTTCAAAATAATAAGAACCTTCATACGCCTTGCTGCGTGCTTGATACAGTTTTCGTTGATCGCCAATTAATCGATTTAATAAACCCATTACGGTATCTAATGTATTTTCACAAACTTTAAAGTTTCCCTGTTTTTTAAGGTTAGTCATCGAGCCTAAAAACTCTCTCCCTTTTTTAGGCAGTGGCTCATTATTAGAGCCACCTAAAAAAGAGTTACGCCAGCAAGAATCATAATCAATTGTTATTTTCATATTACCACCTATTTTGCGTAAAAATATTGGGCATATTGCGATTGTGGCTCGGTAACAATTTCGGATTCATCACGCTTAATACGCATCATTTTATGGCTATCGTTATAATCGACTGTGATTTCATCAACATACATATACCCTTTGGCTTGGCGAATACTTAAATCAGTAATGCGGGATAATGTATATTCAATAATTGCCTGTATCGCATCGTCGTTTAGTAAAATTCCGCACTCACCTTCTTCGAAAATAGTACCTTTACGGACGTAATTACTATGAAAAGTCGCGATAGGATTCAATGATGGGTTTAATTCTTTGATAAAACATCGCACGGTCGCTGCAACTTCTTCGCCTTGACCCTCTTTTATTATCATACTAGCGCGATCAAACTTTTTATCTAGCGAAATAAACTGTAATTGCTCCACACTGATTGAGCCATATGACAAATATTCAGTATCGCCAAAAGTGGTTTTAGAAAAAAATGATGAACTATCGCGTTCACCTGCCTGCCCAAACTGCTCAAAATTACCATTTCCTAGCTGGTCTACGAAGTCTTCGATTAATAATGGGCTGGTTCTCTTACATTGGCTTGAAGGTACAACATAACCTCGAATCAATCCTGTAATAGAAGCAAGTACTTTTTCTAAGTTTCTCTCTCCGGCAAAATGCAGATCGAATGATTGTTCTTTGAACAAATGATGACGAATACAATTTTGGCTAATATATAAAGGCGTTTTTTTAAAATCGATATCGGTCGCCTCTTTTTTATATTTATAACCAGTTTCGTCTTTTATTTTACCAGTTAAATTTGAATAACCTCTTAATTTTGGCATTGTATGATTATCAACGGTTTTTCCACTATCGCCTGTTAATGTAGTTGGTCCATTCCAATTAACAACTCCATGGCCTAGCGCTTTAATTTTGAAATCAACGCTTTTAATACCTGTTACTTTTTCCATGATTTATTCCTCATCTTCTGTTGTTTGATTAATTTGTTTAATTGACATTGCGCCTATAGGTTGTTTATCACAGACGGCATAATAAATAGCATGTGGATGACGTGCACTTTCACCACCAACCGTTAGCAAATCGTTGGTGGTATAACTTAAATAAATGGGTGATTCTGGATCACGGGCTTCATTTAATAACGCATTATCGTTATATGACTTGGTGCCCCCCATAATGTTGTGGTGTTTTTTGAACATGTGCGAAAGCAAGTCTTTATCGCTTTGCTCAAAGCCTCGAATTGCATTAGTGGAATAGGTCAAGTTATCAATATCGCTGACATCATCGAGCGGTATTGTGTAAGCATATTGTTCAAGGTATTGATACTCTGATTGGCTGAGGTCAACTACTGCCATTTGCACGAAACGGTTATCTCCGCGTAATGATCCTTTGCTGATTTTACTGCGTTTCTTCTCTTTGCTCTTTTTAGGTGGCACAACAATAGGGTCAATCACCTTTGCATTGATTTTTGTAACACTTGCTTTGAGTGCAGCCACTAAATCACTTTTGATATATTGTTTTGTATTTTCTAAATGGTGAAAGTCTTTATAAAGCGCATAAATTTCAGGTAAATTGAAAGGCTTCCCCTCTAATGAGTTTAATAAAAACTGATACCATTCACGCACAGATTTAAGGACGTATAATTTAGATAAAAAACGTGATGCTGGACTATTGCCTTTTGGTGCTGCGATGGATTCTGGCACTGCTAAGGTGTAAATATTGATCTTTTCGTTTTCGCCAAATCGATCTAGTCGCCCTAAACGTTGAAGACAATCTTCAGCATTGGTTATTTCTGCGACCATATAATCACAACTGATATTCAGTGATGCTTGGACAATAGGGCCGCTTCGTAGCACTTCAAATTTGCGTGTGCCGCCTCGCTTATATGATTCAAAGACTTCAGCGAACCATCTTTGCTTGTCACTTTTGATAAATTTAGAATGCAGTAATACCGCATTTTCATTATGTTGATTGGTGATAAAACCATTCTGTGCGGTGAGTGCCATGTTGCTAATAACAAAAGTGCTGTCACTTTGCGGGGTAAATAATGGGTTAGTATTATCAAGCTTGGTATCATCAAAAATTTTAAAATCGAGTTGGTACTGACTTTGGTTAAACGATGGCATTTCTATGATGTCATCGGGATGAATCCCAAGTAACTCTTCAACACATACATAATGTGGGGTTGCTGACACCAACAGAGTATTAGCTTGCTGTTCTTTGATTTTTTTAGCCGCGATCAACTCCGCAAAAAGCAAGTTAAACGCTGGCATGTTTACATACTCATGGAATTCATCAAAAACAACATGATTATTTAAAAAATCGATGAGTGTATTGGCATTTGTGTGGCTGATCACGGAACCCAAAATTTGATCTATCGTGGTAATCACAACATCACCAGAAAAGTTTTCACCTTCTGGAATCTGATTATCCCATTGGTTGTGAAATTTAAACTCGCCGGTGTTTATTTCAATCGTACTATTAGGTAGATATTGTTGTGAGGTTAATTCATAAAACAAGCCTTGGCAGACTTGTACTCGTGGGCAGACCCAAATAATGCGTTTTGCGCCTTGTAGCTTTGCCCACTCCAACGCTATTTTGGTCTTACCACAACCTGCGGCACCTGCTAATACTGCGACATCCACAGCGTTGGTTAGCCGCTTAGCAATATCGCTTTGTTTAATACTGCGCTCACTGTTGGGATAAAACGCACTAAGGCAAGCTTCAATGTTTGAAGTAAGAGTAGATTCAACTTCTAGTAGCTCACTCACTTTTTTATCAAGGGTACGCTTCACTATAGCTTCATGCAATTCTCCCGCGCTCAAGGCTGAAATGATTCTGTCGGCAGTGATAACGCATGCTCGTACAATATTATTTAACGCGTTTATTTTTACGTTACTGCAATTTGCTGAAACAGACTCTTCTAGCTCATATTCTTTATAACTTGGTGTATGTAATGAACTTGAAATGATAAATTCTTGTTCTGCAACAGCTTCATTATTAACAGTTTTGCTCAAAAATGAGCTTGTTGCTGAGCGATACTTTTTGTCAATCCCCACCACTTGGTTTAGTAAGACATATGCTTGGCCTAAAATATCATGCAGTAAAACACCTTTTTGGTTAGCTATTAGCTTTTTACCAATGTCTTTATAGGTCGTAAAACTGTTTTTATCTTTGCGGTATGGTTTAGCATGATGCCAATAGATAGCATGTTTTATAGATTCTTTATTACTTGGGTTGATTGTTTTCAATTCTGCGCTATCTAAAAAGTGATAAAGCAATAGCGATACTTCATTATGCCTGGGGTGCTTTTCAAAACTAAATTTTGCATCATCGATGTGTTGTCCATCCTCTACAATAAAGTTTTTCTTTTTGGGGTTAGTGACCCACTTTTGAAATGCAGGGTCTATTTTGCCTAAATCATGTAGACAACCAGCGATAAAATTTACGATTGAAAATTGTGTACCTTCTGGAAATAACTTTTTATGTAATTGCTCAGCAAAGTATCCAACTGCAAATAAGTGTTCTGATAAGGGCTGTAATTTTGTATTAGCGTAGAGTACACCTGTTTTTGGTTTGTCGGTAATGACGTCCATAAAAACCTCTTTTTCTGTAGTATTCACAGGCACGACGCCCTGTTCATTAAATTTGGCTCTACTTCCAACTACCCACAATAGTTGGCTGCGTGAGCGGCTTCTGATCCAATGACAACTGACTGCGGTGCTTCGGCTGGCAGTTTTACGTAGCATTTTTTTAACCGTGAGCAAGCCATCTTCGGTGATCAAGGTTTGCCAGGTGTTGTCGCCTATACGGTTAGCGAAAGCGTCGAGTACTCGGCGCGTCTTCTTTAAGGCATTCTTTTCGCATTGCGAAACAAATGTGACCATCATAGTTGCTGCTCTGCTATTTGTTCTGCGCTGTAATCTTGTAACGCGACCTGTTTTACAGTCTCAAACATGAAATCTAGAGCTTTATGATCGGTAAAAGCTTGTAATACTTGTTGCCGAAATTCTTGCTCGGTGGCGTTTTCTTTGGCGCATATAAATGCCCAAGGCAATACCAGCGCATCTTTTATTAAGTCGGCTACGTCGAACACTAAAGCCCCGCGACGCGTTTTCCCGTGCATTACAGCAAAACCGTGCGGAATACCCAACACCCATAAACAACTAGCGGCTAGTCCGTAGGCTAAGTAATTACCGTGATTCAAAAAGTCGTTGGCTTTATCAGTACTTTGATGTTGGCGTTTAAATGCTGTTGCCCCAGTGTTATTTGAGGCGTATTTATAAAGTAATTTGGTTAATTGAGCTTCGGTAAGTAGTAGCTCTGATTGTTTAGTGGCCGCGGCTGTTCGAGCTTCAAAGGTAGTTAATGCTTTTTGTATTTGCTCGCTATTAAAATCAAAGCCTTCATTTTTTAAGTCGCGATCTTTACTCCACACTTTTTGTAAGTAGCTAATACGTGCTTGTTGTATTGTTTTTGCTGCTAGTAAACGATTTTTGTCTACAAACCAAAATTGTAGCCAGCCATGTAAATATTCGGTTGGTCGGTATTCACTTTGTGGGGTTAACCATTCTACTTCACAGGCCATATATAGCGGTGTAGCTCCACCACCACAAAAACCGACTAACACTCCCGCTTGAGCAAGCATACGCATGGCGGCTTGGGTTATAGATGTGCCATTACCCAACATTAGAACTGTTGTATTAGCAATAGGGATATTAAAGTATTGGTTTTCTTTGCTTTTATTAGAGATCGCCTCTGTAAGATACAAAACTCGACCATCTTTTTGCATCACGCGGCAATACTCTAGGTAAAACATATTGGCACGTTTAGAGTGCAAGATGGCTTTTAAATCGCTGGGGCTAAAGTCGTCCATGTTTCCCTTCTTTGTTATTTATTTTTGTTTACCCTACTGCTTGCTAAGTTTTTGAGCAACACTGTACGTTTATCACCTGTCGTATTTTTAGGCAGGTTTTTTAATAACTTAAACCGTTAGTTTGTCCTTTAAAGTTATGGCATATATGGGTTTAATTCGGCTAAGCAATCTGGACTTAATATTATTTGTTGCGCAGCTGGGTTTGCTTGATAACTATCTACACGTAGTTGTTTTAAAAGATAAAGTAATAAGGCGGCACGTACTTGCAAGGTACGTTTATAGAGTCCATTAGGTTGTAAAGTCATTTGGTGATCGAGAGCAATAATATGCGCTTTATTTGGAGTTAACCGTGGGTCGGGCTCTATACTCACATTGAGTACTGTTTGCCATAATGTGTCGTGATGTTGAGCAAATAATGCATCGCCTTCAATCTCACAATCGCCATTAAAACGGGTTAATACAAAATCGCGAAAGTCGCGATTTTTTTCACAATAGGCGCGCACATGCCAGCGGCTGCCGTCAAAAACAAGGTTATGCGGGCTAATTATGCGCGACTCAAACTCGGGGCTCGATAACGACACATACCCTACATCAATGCGTTGTTTATACTTTAGCGCCTGTAAAATTCCCATTACTTTGCTGGGCTGCACTGGCACGAGTGGCGATGCCATGCTGGTAAAATGGTTTAATGCGTGGCTTTGCATACTTTGTGCTGTGATATTTAAATAGCTGCCTAAGTCACTTAACCCCTGAGTGGGTGTAAACTTCGCGGTTTGCTCATACCCTTTTTTGGAAGCGTTATAAACTAATGAATGAGGGTAACATTGAAGGTAATCTTGAATATATTTAGATGCACTTGAACGACTAATATTAAAATGCTGTTGCAGGTGATTAGTGGTCAGCCGCCCTTCCCAAAAAATAATAAGTTCTATGAAATAAAAACGTTGAACGACGTCGTAGCTTAGTTGCAGGCTCATGCTTTTCCTTAGCTGAAGATTCCTACTTACAAAGTATCAAAATAAATTATTATTGCAACTCTAAGCCAAGCCTGTGTGCTGTATTAATTCTTTTTTTGGTATACCTGAGCGTGGATCATTTCTCTGGGTATACTATCAGGTATACTAAAAACCTTAGCTTGGGTGAAACAGCATGGGACGAAGTGAAACACTAAGTCATTGATTTTACTTTGTTGCAGGCACAAAAAAGGACGTCATGAGACGTCCTGATATTGAATAATGGTGGAGGGAGAGGGATTCGAACCCTCGTTAGGGATTAACCTAAACACACTTTCCAGGCGTGCGCCTTCAGCCACTCAGCCATCCCTCCACGGCGTTGCTACATACTAGGTAGTGCAACAGGCGCGCTATAGTATGAAATAGCCGCCATAGGTGCAAGGCATTTTTAGTTTTGAGCTTTTAACTGCTCACTTATCATTCATATTTTTTATGCTGTGCACAAAAAACGGCTATGCGGGTGGCATAACCGTTTTTTAAGCGTTAACTTAACGTGCGTTTTTATATTCGTTAATTTTACTTTGCCATTGTGGCGGTAAAATCAAGCATGCGGTTAAGTGATTTAAGTGCGCCTTCGCGTAAGTCCATGTCAACAAACACTTCTTTACCTTTGGGGTCTATCAGAGCTTCTTCAATCGCTTTTAAGCCGTTCATTGCCATCCAAGGGCAATGCGCACATGTTTTACATGAAGCGCCTTCACCGGCTGTTGGAGCAGCGAAGAATTCTTTGTCTGGGCATAGTTGCTGCATTTTATAAAAAATACCGCGGTCAGTTGCTACAATAAACTTTTTGTTGCTCATTGTTTGCGCTGCTTTTATTAACTGGCTGGTTGAACCAACTGCATCAGCAAGGGCAACAATTTCCTCTGGCGACTCTGGGTGTACGAGTACGCCCGCATCTGGGTGCAGCGCTTTCATGTCTTTTAGAGCTTTAGTTTTAAACTCGTCATGAACGATACATGCACCATTCCACATGATCATATCAGCGCCGGTATTCTTTTGAATATAGCTACCTAGGTGCTTGTCTGGGCCCCAAATTATTTTTTCACCTAGTTCGTCTAAGTGCTCAACAATTTCCAGTGCACACGATGAGGTTACAATCCAATCTGCACGCGCTTTTACTGCGGTAGAAGTATTTGCATACACTACTACTGTGCGGTCGGGGTGCTGATCGCAAAACGCTGAGAATTCATCTACCGGGCAACCTATGTCTAACGAACAAGTTGCTTCGAGCGTTGGCATAACCACGGTTTTGTTAGGCGTTAATATTTTTGCGGTTTCACCCATAAAACGCACACCCGCTACAATGATCATGTCGGCATCGTGGCGTGTACCAAAACGCGCCATTTCTAGCGAGTCGGCAACGCAGCCGCCGGTTTCTTCGGCTAGTGCTTGTATTTCAGGATCGGTATAGTAATGGGCAACTAATACGGCATTTTTTTCTTGCAGTAGTTGCTTTATACGTGCTTTGTATTCGCCTTGTTCGTTTTGTGTTAACGGTGCTGGCTTAGGAGGGAAAATATAGCCTTCAGGCATAATAGTTTGAGCTAGACTCATGTTCTCGACCACTTCATCTATATTGCATTAATTACGATGAATTATACGAGAATATAAAGCTAAATAACAGCTATCTGCTCAAGGTGTTTATAAATAAAAAGTTGAAGTTTTAAAAAGACGCTATTAAGAAGGGATTGTCTAAAAATGGTGGGGCATGATGGATTTGAACCATCGACCAATTGATTAAA
>TARA_R110000796_G_scaffold3472_8_pt1 | contig 21644 bp, 26 predicted proteins | sample TARA_R110000796 | Tara Oceans TARA_R110000796 (sample SAMEA4397815) | marine metagenome | biome: Polar Biome; feature: [SRF] surface water layer (ENVO:00010504); material: water (ENVO:00002006), including particulate matter (ENVO:01000060) such as... | depth 5 m
TACCTTTACTAAAAGGCGAAGAGACGGAACCGTTAAAAAAACTATTACAAATAAAACAACTCGTACACCAAGAAGGAACACGAGTGATGCTAGGACAAATACAACCACAAAAACAAAATATAGAAAAGGTGGTTCATTAAAAAAATCTGTAACTCGTACAGGGATTCATAGAAAAGCCCCCGGTTCCGGTCAAGCTGCTTCTGACATGCAGGGCTATGACAAAGGCGCTAAAGTTACGTTTCAATCTAAAGCAAAAAAGAAAAAGCAAAAATAATGAGAGATTTAGCAACACCCCTTGCGCCTACTTTTGGGAAACCTAAGAAGAAGAAGAATTCGGGTTCAAACAGTAAGTCAAGGAATATGGTTCGCCTTGAGAATAAATCAAACCGTTTAGCCGCTAAGGGAGAACGGAAGTCTTCTAAAGGTCAGAAGATAATTACCAAAGGTCAAAAAATTGTAGGACGGGCTAATCAACTTATGAAAGCAGGGAAGCAGGCTAAAGGAGTTGCAGGAGCAATTACTAGACAAGCATCGGAAAAGATGCGTTCCCGAGGAATTGATGTAACCTACAGGGGGAAGAAGAAATTAAAAAAGGGAGAAAAAATTTCTAATAAAGCAGGTAGGGTAGACAATAAGATTGCACGGAAAAAAAAATAAAAAGAAGTGAGAGACCTATCCAAACCCCTAGCTCCTTCTTACGGAGACCCTAAGAAAAAAAGACTTTCAAAAAAAGCTGACAAAGCTCATGACAGAGCAGTAAAAAAAGGAAAGACTCAGGTGGGAACTCGAAGGGTTCTTAACTACTCTAACCCCCGCGACTTAGGCGGAGGAACTTCTACTGTCCCTGTATATAAGAGGGAGAAGAAGATACGTGATAAGATATCAAGTGTAAAGACCAAGACTCCTAAGGGGCCTAAGCAGCATTGGACGGGTAGACTTAAGACTGCTTTAACAAGAAAAGGAAATGGTAAGCCTCGGAAATCAAAAGCTGACAGAGCTGCTTGTAAGCAAAAAAGAAAAAGTGGTAGAGCTAGAAACAGACGCAAACATCCTTCTTGCAAAGCATAAATAAACAAATAAACAAATAAAACATTATGGCCGTAACAGACCCAAAGAAAGCAGCAGCACGCAAAAAAGCACGTCAAGCTAAAAAAGCTATGCCAAAGATTAGAAAAGTTAAACCCCGAACCGCCGCACAGAAATTAAAAAGCCAAGGAAAAGCAACTGTCAGGAAGGGAAGGATGATATCTAAAAGAGGTGTAAGTCCCGATAGAAAAGCTAAAGGTAAAGTTGTTAAGCAAGCAGGACGTGCTATGAAAAAGAAAGGACGTCAAACAGCTAGAGCTGCCCGTGCGGTAAAATCTAACGAAGAGTCTATACGCACTCGTAAGTGGTTGTCGTAGATGAGTTTTAAAACTGTCGCAAAAAAAATAGCTAAGAAAGGCGGGTACAGCAAAAAAGCTGCATCCGCCATTTTAGCTTCAGCTTCTCGCAAAGCTTCGGCTAAAGCAAAACGAAAAAACCCTAAGCTAAAAAGAGTAAAGGGCAAATAGTTGTATCTTTGCCTCATGGATAATAAATCTCGCGGGCTTGGTGACACTATAGAAAAGATTACTAAAGCTACAGGTATTAAGTCTGTGGTAGATAAAGTCTTAAAAAATGATTGCGGATGTTCTGAACGCCGCGACTCCCTAAACAGAAAATACCCTTATACCGATGCCTGATATTCCACTACTCCAAAAATTCCATACCGTCGCAGACGATGTGGTAACTGTTAATAGAGGTTCTGCTGTAGCGAACGCTAACCGTACTATATTTACGATGCAAGACATCATCAATACTGTAGATAGTAGTGGCGGAGGCGGTACAATCGGTGGTTCTATTACAGCAGGGCAAATTGCATTTGGTGCAGCTACGGCTAATTCTATTGAGGGTAACTCAAACATTACGACTAATGGGGTTAGTTTATTTATTCCTGATTACATTGCTCACGCAGGCAATGTTGATACATTTATCGGTTTCCCTTCGGATGATAATTTTGTAGTTCAGACTTCCGGAGTTGAACAAGTTTCAATTAACGCAAATGGCTTGCTTTCCAAAAAGATAAAGGTGAATACTGCAGTAGTCCCTGATGGGGTGTCTGTAGGTTCATTGAACGTTGCATTTGGCGTAGCCCCAACCGCCGCGTCTTATGGGAGTGTAGGGGATATTATTATTACATCGGCAGGTATTTATGTATGTACAGTAACAGGTGCAAACCCTACCGCCGCTACATGGCTAAAAGCAGCTTTAGGCCCTCTATAAAAAATTAAAATGGCATATCAAAAACTACAACCCTCAGAGGCAGGCGAGATAATATTATCTAATACTATTAATGTTATATCTCCTAGTCAAACTCCTTCAGTTGGAGGAGTAAATTTTATTGCAGTAACCAATCAGTTACATGATTTTACTGTAGCTCCTGTAGGGAGAACAGGAGTTATAACTACGGGTGCTCCGTCTAAGGTAATAGATACATCTGCAAATTTCCTTTCTTCCCCTGCCGTCCAAGTAGGTGATACTGTTACTACTACAACGGGAGCTTTTGCTTACGCCTATGTAACTGCTGTAGACAGCGCAACTGAGCTAAGTCTTTCGGCAGATATCGTTGGGACAACAGCAGACAACTACTCCATACATCAGGGCCCGGGGTTTGCAGGTATGGTATCGGTAGGAGATTTGATTTTAAATGTGAATGACAATACTCTTACTGCATGTACAGACGTAGACCAAACATATTTAACTTTTGGCTCTAACGCCTTTCCGGATAAGGGGGATGTATATAAGGCATACGGAAACACTTCGCAACTAAATTCCAACACTACAGCGTTTGTAGTATATGTTGGGGCTGCTTCAGGAGTATCCGCTACATGGGCTGAGGTTAAAGTTACTACCGCTGCCGGAAACGATATTACTTTTAGTCATTTCCCTACCGGAACTTTCCTTCCTGTTCAATGTGTAAGAGTATGGTCTACAGGTACTACCGCAACTAATCTAGTTGCACTATGGTAGTTATCTCAACAGGGATTTCCATATGAACAATTCATATTGGTATACTACTGTATCTAGTGACAGACCTATACAGTATATCTTCATAAGCGCATAGCTTTTCGTCTTTAAAAACCTATATATTTTTTCCCGTATCTTTGACCTATGGCAAGAATTAGTACATATCCAATTGATGCTAATATAGTAGGGGGGGATAAGTGGATAGGGAGTGATGTAGACAATGATTTTTCTACAAAAAACTTTACCGCCGATGGGGTGGCCGCCTTTATTAATGGATATAATAAAGTAGACTCCAACTCTTTAAGATATACATACAAAGACTTTACCTCTGTACGTGAGACAGGAACTATTAGTTTCCCTACTACACAGGGGGCGAGTGTAGATTTCAGTACGGTAGGTTCCTTTATGATTAGCGAGTATCAAAAGGACCGGCCTACGGACTCTCTTGGGAATTTCTATACAGCTCCGCTCAAGGGCTCTATGATTATGATTTCTCAGGCAGATAGAATCTCCAATTGGGGAGTTTTTAATTGGAGTCAATCCACGCAGGACCCCCTTGAATTAAAATTTTACGATATTACCTTACAGTATGTAAGTGGCCCCGGCAAATTTCAAACCGGATTAGACTATTTCGTTTCTCTCCTTCAGTATGACACCTCGTTAAGTAACGACAAAAATGCTGTATACTCGCAACCTACTCCTTCCTCTACATGGGTAATAACCCACGGGCTAAATAAATACTGCGCCGTAAATGTAGTAGACCTATCTCAGATTGAGATATATGCAAATATCGAATACACATCTTTAAACACTATAACCATAACCTTCTCATCCCCTCAGGCAGGGTATGCGTACTTTAACTAAACATTATGCCAATTAATTTTTTCGCAGATATAAATCTCGACCAACAAGAGATACAGTCAGTAGCTTTTGAAAACCTTGCTACTAATCCGTCATCACCTACAGAGGGACAATTTTATTTTAATACAGGAACTAATAGACTGCGTTTCTACGATTTAACCAATACAACTTGGATTGAAGTAGGCAACTCAACAGGAGTAACCTCTGTCTCTGCACAGAACGGTTTAGAAGACACCGGAACTGCTGCATTACCGATTATTGAACCTGACTATTCTACTGCAGCAAATATTATCCTTTCTGCAGGAGCAGCAACCACCCTTACCACAAGCTCTACTTTTATAGCTAGTGTAGGAAATTCTGTTGAGAAGTATACTATCTCGAACCTTGCAACCCTTATCGGAGCAGGTGTTTCTAGCGTTAATACTACTGACGGAACGTTTATAGATTTAACTCCTAACTCTGCAACTCCCGGAGCTGTTGTAGTTACTGCTGACCTTAGTGCTACAGGTACTCCTAATAGCACTAATTTCTTATGTGGAAATAATACGTGGACCACTATTTCTCAAAGTAGTACATATGCAACTACTATAGGAAGTTCAACTACATCAACAGTCACACATAGTTTAAACACATTAGATGTTATAGTTCAGTTATATGATATCTCAAGCGGTCAAACTATATTTGCTGTAGTAGATAGAACAGGAGTTGATGCTGTAGATATTACATTTAGTACAGCTCCGGGAGCATCATCAGTAAGAGTTTTAGTTAGCGCAATATAAATGGCGATTGAGTTTCTAGGGGATATACTAACTCCCTCCATGCAGTTAGGTGAACTTCCGGGTAATGGTACTGATACCATTACCCTGAAGGCTCCTGACGACTTAACTTCGGGAAGTTCTACATATACTCTCCCCCTAACTTATCCGACAACAGACGGATATGTGCTTAGTTCTTTGACGAACGGAACTATGTCTTGGGCTGCCGGAGGAGGAGCATCAACCAATATTGGAACGGATAACCTTACCATTACTGACCAACTTAGGACGTTAACTTTGAATAGCACACCCGGTTATAAGTTTTCTATTTTACAATCAAATTTGAGTGAATTACAACAATGGAAACGCAATGCCACAACGATTTGGGATAAATTAGAAATAGATACTCATAGCGGCTTAGCAGGTAGAATTAATTTTATTGAAGGCAATACAAGCGGAGTTAATTATATTGGATTAAAAGCTCCTGACACCGTTACTAGTGATATAACCTATACTCTTCCGGAAGCTCCTACAGCATCTAATAAAGTTTTAGCTTCTAGTACATTGGGGGTTATGTCTTGGGTAGACCAAGGTGCAAATTATAAGAATACAATAGTTGCGCATCAGACAGACCTTGTTCCAAAAAGGACAACGTTTACTGCAGGAGACTATCATCATAGGGGGGAGAACAACGAGGGATGGGCAATTAATCAATGGTGGCCTTATACGGGCACATACAGTTCTGCAACAGGATGGGAGTCTGAGGAAATTGCAATGTCAGGGATAAAAATAGGAAGTGTTCCGATATCAGGGACAAATGCGGTCACCTTAAATGCTAGTATATCTGTAGACGCAAGTGTTATAAGTGGAGGAGCTATATCAGGCAAGATATATGTTTGGCAATATACCTGTGCAGCAGTAATGGGGGCAGCCCACAACGCTAAGTTGCTACCGGAACAGACAAGTTTTGCTCCCTTTTCAATTACCAACTCACAAAACGATGCGGGAACATGTGTATCTTTTAGTTTTGGGATGGCGAACGGCATGGGGGTGGGAGATTATTATATGGTAGGAGTATATTGCGCAACAAGTAATTTATATGAAGACGACCCCGTATGGTTTAATTACAGTATTACACAAACAGAAAGTCTATCTTAATATGGAATATGAATGGGTAGCCGCCGCCGTAGGTGTAGTAACAGGATTAATCGCTACATGGATTAAGATGACTAACGAAGTAACTAAGATAAAATCTAGGTTATATTCTTTAGAGAAATCTGAAACTAAAGTGCAGCAGACCTTAGACATATTAGTTGAGGGAATGAACGATATAAAACTTTTACTTGCTAAAAAAGGAATTCGATGAGAGACCTATCCCGCATAATTTTACACTGCTCGGCTACCCCGGAGGGTAGGGAGATAAGCATAGAGACTATTAGGTCATGGCACAGCGACCCGCCCCCACAAGGAAGAGGTTGGTCAGATATCGGATATCATTACGTAATACATCTCAACGGGATGACAGAAATTGGACGTCCTGTAGATATACAAGGTGCTCACGTTTTAGGGGAAAATGAGGATTCTATTGGGGTGTGCTATATCGGAGGTTTAGATACCTCTATGAATCCAAAAGATACTATGACTGTTCAACAAGAAATTGCTTTTGTTGAATTAGTTAAAAGTTTAAGACTTACCTTTGGGGAATTGCCTATTCATGGGCACAATGAATTTTCAACCAAAGCTTGTCCTTCTTTCTCAGTAGAGGAGAAGTTCGGCTTTTTAAATAAATAAACATGGAATTTTTAACAAATCATTGGGCAACAATTGCCTTGGCCGTTATCACTGCAGCGGGGACTTTGACAGCCTTGACTGAAACAAAGAAGGACGATAAGATTGTAAACATACTTTCTCGTATCCTTCAAGCAATCGTTATGGGTAAAAGCCGCAGAGGTTAAACTTTTAGATATGAAAACACTAAGACCGTATTTTACAGGAGCTAATAAGTCTATGGGTGGGAAGCCGGAGAAATTTGGATTACCCTCAAATAAACAAATACAAAATAGTGTTTACGTAAAAGTTAAAAAATAGATTGTATCTTTGAACTAAATTAAATTTAATATATTATAATGGCTAAGAAAAAAAAAGCTGCCGCATCTCAAGAGTTACTCCCTAAGGAGCTTGAAACACTACAGAGCCTTCTGTCTGAGTTTAACAAATCTAAGATATCCCTTGCTGAGGCCACTATGTCTCAACGTCATGCCTTAGATGAGGTAATGAAAAACAAAGTGGGATTTTCAAAGATGGAGGAATCTCTCATAAAGAAATACGGGAAAGACGTTCGCGTCAACGTTCAGACGGGGGAGCTATCCTTTCCTGAAGAACAAAAAGCCTAGTACTTTCTGTCTCTATGAATCGGGATATCCGTAAAATATCTATTGGTCCGGACTATAAAGGCGGCGCGATGCACTATATCGTGGGTCAGTCTGTGCTTAATGGCTCGTATACAGTTCACCATATAAGACATGAAAAGTCTACTCGGTCTCTTTTAATTTGGATAGAGAAAGATGAGTGTGTGTATTTATGGAAAGAGTTTCGTGATACAATGCCTGTTTCTATAGAGTACGATATTAACTTCTAATGAAGTCACCATTTTATTTTATTGCCGAACCTTCCTTAGGAAGGCGCTACTCTAATACCAAAGATATTGGGGGAGTAGATTTTATTATTAGTAGTTCAGAAGAAGACGCCTCGGCGTCTAATCGTAGGGCTATAGTAAAGGAACTCCCTATAGGATATGAGGGGCCTATAAAAGAAGGTGACACACTTCTTGTGCATCACAATGTCTTTAAGTTTTATAATGACATGAAGGGCCGACGTAAGAGCGGGAAGAGTTTTTTTAAAGAGGATTTATTTTTTATAGACAATGAGCAATTCTATATGTACCACAATGGTACAGAATGGAATGCCCATGATAGATATTGTTTTGTATCTCCTGTACTTTCAGAAGACTCATATGTATTTAAACCTTTTACTAACGAACCCTTAGTAGGTGTTATGCGTTATCCTAATGAGTACCTTATGTCTCAGGGAGTAAAGTCAGGTTCTAAAGTAACCTTTACCCCGGAGAGTGAGTATGAGTTTGAGGTAGATGGAGAGAAGATGTATAGAATCTTTGACCATCAGATAACATTGAAGCTGTGAATATAAAAGAAACAAAGCTTAAAATAATAGAGGCGGGGCACAGGGCAGTAGAGCAGCTTATTAAAGTTGCTAAGGAAGCTATTATTAAACATGACGCAGAAGATGACATCTCTGCTGATAGGTTAAAAAATGCTGCCGCCACTAAGAAGTTAGCTATATTTGATGCGTTTGAAATCCTCACTCGTATTGAAAATGAAAGAGAGGCTCTAGAGGCCCTAGATAATAACAAGCAAAATAACATAGATACCAAACAAGGTTTTGCAGAACGAAGGTCAAAATAAGAATCTATATAGGGTAATTAAAGATTACATACCTAAGCAGGTCCTTGCTACAAAAAACAAAGCAAAGACATGGAAGTATGGATATAACTCTAAGTATGATGTTATTATTATATCTCAAGACGGAACTGTAGGAGAGGTATATGAGATTCAAAATCTAAGGGTAGCATTACCTAAATCTCCTAAACAATGCATTCAAAGGAACTCTAAGAAAAGCGAACAGTATTGGGAGAGGAGAGAGATACCTAAACCTCTTGGGAAGATGCAGTCTATTTTTCAATGGAATGAAATGCCTACTGAGTTTAAAAGTAGATATGTAGAATACATAGAGCAGGAGTTTGACTATAGAGAGGAGGGATGTTGGTTTATGAATAACGGCAAGCCTGTGTATATTACAGGCGCTCACTATATGTACCTGCAATGGGCCAATATTGATATTGGCTATCCCGACTTTAGAGAAGCCAATAGATTGCTATATATATTTTGGGAAGCTTGTAGGGCAGATAACCGTTGCTTTGGAATGATATATTTAAAGATACGTCGGTCAGGGTTTTCTTTCATGTCTTCATCAGAGTGTGTTAATACAGCTACCCTAGCTAGAGATGCAAGGATAGGGATATTATCTAAGACAGGAACTGATGCTAAAAAAATGTTTACAGATAAGGTTGTTCCTATTAATAGTAGGCTCCCCTTTTTCTTCAGACCTATCATGGATGGAATGGATAAGCCAAAAACAGAATTGGCGTACCGAGTCCCTGCTGCAAAGATTACTAAGAAGAATATGTTCAATGTAGACGACAGCGAGTTAGAAGGTTTAGATACAACGATTGATTGGAAAAATACTGATGACAACTCCTATGACGGAGAGAAGCTTTTGCTACTTGTTCATGATGAGAGTGGGAAGTGGATAAAGCCAAACAATATTTTAATAAATTGGAGAGTAACAAAAACATGTCTCCGACTTGGTAGTCGCATTATAGGGAAATGTATGATGGGGTCTACTTCAAATGCTTTAAGCAAGGGAGGTGGGAATTTTAAAAGTCTATATGAAGACTCTAATGTAAAGAATAGAAATAGAAATGGGCAGACTAAAAGCGGGCTATACTCTCTTTTTGTTCCTATGGAATGGAATATGGAGGGTTTTATTGACATACATGGGATGCCTGTGTTTAGAAATCCCCGTACTGCAGCACGGGGCATTGACGGTCAAGAGATACATCAAGGCGCTGTGGACTATTGGGAGGCAGAGGTTGAATCTTTAAAGAATGATGGGGACGCTTTAAATGAATACTATCGCCAATTTCCTAGGAGTGAGTCTCATGCCTTTAGGGATGAGAGCAAGCAGTCACTATTTAATCTAACTAGAATTTATCAGCAGATAGATTATAACGATAGTTTAATAAGTGCACACCACGTAACGAGGGGTTCATTTAGATGGAAGGATGGAGTAAGGGATACAACGGTAATTTTTTCTCCTGATAAGAGAGGGAGATTTCTTGTTGGATGGATGCCTAAGGTAGGCTTAAGTAATCGTGTAATAGAAAAAAATGGAGTAAAACATCCGGGCAATGACCACATCGGAGCCTTTGGATGTGACTCTTATGATATCTCCGGAGTAGTAGGTGGAGGAGGTTCTAATGGAGCTCTTCATGGGATGACGAAGTTTAATATGGATGATGCTCCAAGCAATGAATTCTTTTTAGAATATATTGCAAGACCTCAGACGGCAGAGATATTTTATGAGGAAGTATTAATGGCGTGTGTATTCTATGGCATGCCAATTTTAATTGAGAATAATAAACCTAGATTGCTGTATCATTTTAAAAACAGAGGATATAGAGGCTTTTCATTAAATCGTCCGGACAAGTTATATAATAAACTTTCGAAGACTGAAAGAGAACTAGGGGGTATCCCAAACTCTTCCGAGGATGTTAAACAAGCTCACGCATCAGCTATTGAATCTTATATTGAGAAGCATGTAGGTATAGATATGGAAGAGACGTTTCGAGAAAGCGAAGAGATGGGTACAATGATATTCACAAACACATTAGAAGATTGGGCAAAGTTTGATATAAACAATCGAACTAAATTTGACGCTTCTATTAGTTCAGGATTGGCAATAATGGCATGTCAAAAACATCTTTACCAACCTGATAAAAAGACTAATAAAATAAGCCTTACCTTTGCGAGGTATAATAACACGGGGAATACAAGTGAAATGATTAGATGAACGAAGTTGAAGTAAGCATAACATCGACCGGGTTTCCAAGTCAATTTGCATCTGATGCCGAGAAAAACTCTATGGAGTTTGGGCTACAGATAGGGCAAGCTATTCAGTATGAGTGGTTTAAGAAGGATGGAACTCAATGTAGATTCTACGACCAATGGAGAGCATTCCATAGGCTAAGGCTGTACGCCCGAGGGGAACAGTCAGTAGCTAAATATAAAAACGAATTCGCTATAGATGGAGATTTATCCCATCTAAATTTAGATTGGACCCCCGTTCCTATCATCCCAAAGTTTGTGGATATAGTAGTGAATGGAATGTCAGATAGGCTATTCCAAGTAAAGGCATATGCTCAAGACGCTATGTCTCAATCTAAGAGAAGCAAGTACCAAGACTTGATTCAAGGACAGATGATTGCCAAGCCTGAATTGGAGAAGATTCAAAAAGCTACCGGGGTAAATCCTTTTGTAGTTTCTCCGGAAGGTTTACCTAAGACCGATGAAGAGCTTTCATTGTATATGCAGCTTAACTATAAGCCTGCTATAGAAATAGCTCAAGAGGAAGCTATCAATACTATTCTTTCAGACAATCACTATATAGATTTACGTAAGAGATTTGACTATGACCTTACTGTTGTAGGGATATCTGTAGGAAAACACGAGTTCCTTAAAGGGGGTGGAGTAAAAGTTTCTTATGTAGACCCTGTTAATGTAGTATACAGTTATACAGAAGACCCTAACTTTACAGACTGTTTTTATTGGGGAGAAGTAAAAACCGTTAATATTAATGAGCTACGTAAGATAGACCCAAAACTAACTAACGAAGATTTAGAGAAAATTGCGAAGAGGGGACAGAGTTGGTACGACTATTTTAATGTAGCGCAGTACTATGACAATGATATTTTCTATCGGGATACGGTAACCCTAATGTACTTTAATTATAAATCCACCAACAAAGTGGTTTATAAAAGAAAGGTAACTGACTCAGGAAATGTAAGGATGGTAGAGAAGGATGACACCTTTAACCCACCACCTGAGATGATGGAGGACGGTAACTACGAAAAGGTAGAGAAAGTCATAGACGTATGGTATGATGGCGTTATGGTTATGGGAACTAATTATGTTCTTAAGTGGGAGATGGCAAAAAACATGGTCCGACCTAAGTCGGCAACTCAACACGCTATACCTAATTATGTCGCTGCTGCACCTAGGATGTATAAAGGGGTAATAGAGTCATTGGTTAGGAGAATGATTCCATTCACTGACCTTATTCAAATGACTCATCTTAAGCTACAGCAAGTCATCGCGCGAACTGTTCCTGATGGAGTATATATTGATGCGGATGGTCTCAATGAAGTTGACCTTGGAACGGGACAGGCGTATAATCCGGAGGATGCCTTACGTCTTTATTTCCAAACAGGTTCTGTTATAGGAAGGAGCTATACCCAAGACGGAGACTTTAACCAAGCTAGAGTTCCGATACAGCAGCTTACTGCTAGTTCAGGTGCAGGTAAGACACAGATGCTTATCTCTAACTATAACCATTATATGGATATGATTAGAAGCGTAACAGGACTAAATGAAGCTAGAGACGGAAGTACTCCTGACCCTAATGCTTTAGTCGGGGTACAGAAATTAGCTGCCTTAAATTCTAATACTGCCACACGTCATATTCTTGATGCTAGTTTATATATGTACAGAACTATTGCGGAAGGACTATCCTATCGCATTGCAGATATTTTAGAATATTCTGATTTCACTGAAGAGTTTATCAATCAGATTGGAAAATATAACGTAAGTATCTTAAGGGATATTTCTGATTTATATATATATGATTTCGGGATATTTATAGAAGTAGCTCCTGACGAAGAAGAAAGGGCTCAGCTTGAGGGTAATATAAACATGGCGCTCTCTAAGGGAGATATAAACTTAGAGGATGCGATTGATATACGTGAGCTAAAAAATATAAAACTTGCCAACCAACTTCTTAAACTAAAGAGAGTTACTAAAGAAGAGCAGATGATGCAGGCCGAAGCTACTAAACAAGCGATGCAGGGCCAAATTCAGATGCAGTCTCAACAGATGGCAGCTCAAATTGCTATGCAAAAGCTTGAAGCAGAAACTCAGTCTAAGATGAAACTCAAACAGGCGGAAATTTCTTTTGAAATAGAAAAGATGCGAAGTGAGGTAGAGTTTAAAAGACAACTTATGGCTGAGGAGTTCTCCTACAACCAACAGCTTAGACAGCTTACAGAAGGGGCTCTTCAAAAAAGAGAGACGGAAAGAGAGGGTGGAAAAAGTGAGCGCATCAGCCAACAGAATACAGAGCAGAGTAAGTTAATTAGTCAGAGAAAGAATAACTTACCTCCACAAAACTTTGAATCAAATGAAGATAGTTTAGATGGATTTGACCTTGCGGAGTTTAATCCAAGATAGGTCTAATTTTTCTGCATTACTTTTACAATAAATTAAATCTATGGAAAATATTAAAGTACGCGAAATAAGCGGAGTAGAAGAAAAGTCTACACAAGAAATTGAAAACAATCTTTTAACTCAACATGAGGAGAAGATAAACGAAGAAACACAGAACCCTGTTGTCGATATGACTTCAGCTAATGTGCCTAAAGTGGCTTCAGAAAGCTCTCAAGAACCTGAGCAGTCCGAAGCCCAAGATACTCCCTCTGATTTAAAAGAGGAAGACGTTCTTTCATATATTAAAAATCGCTACGATAAGCAGATTGATTCAGTAGACCAATTGTTTGAGGCTCGTTCAGAGTCTGAAGAGTTACCTGAAGATGTCGCAGCTTATTTAAATTATAAAAAGGAAACGGGACGTGGGATTAATGACTTCCTCAAGATTAATAGAGACCTTGATGATGTTCCCTCTGACCAAATCCTTCGTGACTATCTAGTTTCCACTGAGAAGGGACTTGATTCAGAAGACATCGATACCCTTATGGAGGGGTATGAATACGATGAAGATATTGATGAAGAGTCTGTTGTTAAAAAAACTAGACTAGCAAAGAAAAAGGCAATCTCTAAAGCCAAGGATTATTTTGAATCTGAAAAAGAAAAATACAAGCTCCCCCTCGAGTCGGGTGGGGGGTCTCTTTCTAAAGAAGACCAAGAGAATCTAAGTGCCTATAGAGAGTATGTCACACAGTCAGCTACTTACGACGAGCAGATGAAGCAACGACAAGAGTCGTTTCAACAAGAAAGTGATAAGTTATTTAACCAAGAATTCAAAGGTTTTGAGTTCACTGTTGGTGATGACAATGTCCTTACATATGCTCCCGGAGATGCTACGGAATTAAAAAATAACCCAAAGAATTTTGTGAGTAAGTTCACAAATGAAAGCGGGGTATTGACTGATACTGTAGGATATCACAAGTCTTTGGCGATAGCAATGAATCCTGATAAGTTTGCTAAGTTCTGTTATGAACAAGGTAAATCAGCACAGGCCGACGATTCGATGCGGAAGATGAAAAACACAGACATGTCATCTACACGCAACACCCCGGAGGTTACTAAGCAAGGAGGAATGCAAGTAAAAGCTATGTCCCCTGACTCAGGACATGGTTTAAAAATTCGGAGTCGTAGAAAATAATAAAACAATTTTAAGAAAATATGGCAATAGCAGCCTCACCAACATTCGCACTACAACCTAGTGCTCAGCAAGTCCCCTTGGCGACGAACTATATTACAGACTTTGATTTTTTAAATCAGTATCTACCTGATACTTATGAGAAAGAGTTTGAGAGATATGGAAATCGTACAGTTTCATCTTTCCTCCGTATGGTAGGAGCGGAGATGCCTTCTAATTCTGACCTTATTAAATGGGCAGAGCAGGGAAGACTTCATATTAAATATACACAAGTAGGAACAACCGCAGCAGCAAATGCTTCAATTGCTACTTTCCAAGTTAACGATACAGGTGTTCCTGCATTCGCAGCTACAACTAATCAGATGGCTATTAAAAAGGGTCAGACGGTTATGATTGTACAGAATAACGGTTCAGGCTCTAACAAGGCCGTGGTTACAGAAGTAGACATCTCAAATACTTTAGGTACTTTTACTGTAGCATTTTACGATGCAGGCGGTTTAGTTACCGCAGGTACAGTAGCAACAGCATCTGATGTAACTGTATTTGTATACGGTTCAGAGTTCCAAAAAGGAAGTGATGACGCTACTATGGGTTCTCTTGAGGCAGATGATTTCATCTTCTCGAATAACCCTATTATCCTAAGAGACAAGTATGCCGTTAACGGTTCTGATATGGCTCAGATTGGATGGATAGAAGTTACTACTGAAAATGGTGCATCAGGATACCTATGGTACTTGAAGTCAGAGCACGAGACACGTCTACGTTTTGATGACTATCTCGAGACAGCGATGATTGAAGCAGTTCCTGCGGAAGCTCCTACAGTAGCTACGGGAAACAACAACGCGCAGGAAGCGGGTTACATTGGTTCTGAAGGTGTCTTCTATGTAGTCAATGACCGTGGTAATGTATGGGGAGCCGGAAATCCGACTACCCTTGCAGAGTTCGATACAATTATTTCTCGTCTTGACAAGCAAGGTGCTATTGAGGAGAATGTATTGTTCTTAAACCGTCAGTTCGGATTCGATGTAGATGATATGTTAGCTGCTCAAAACTCTTATGGAGCGGGTGGTACATCATATGGTCTCTTCGACAACGATAAGGAGATGGCATTAAACCTCGGCTTCACAGGATTCCGTCGTGGATATGACTTCTACAAGACTGATTGGAAATACTTGAATGACCCAACTATGCGTGGAGACCTAAACTCTACTGTCGGTAGCGGGGGAGTTACAGGTTTAATGGTTCCTGCAGGTTCAACTACTGTATATGACCAAATCCTTGGTAAGAACGCGAAGCGTCCATTCCTACACGTGCGTTACCGTGCGTCTGAGACTGAAGACCGTCGCTACAAAACTTGGATTACAGGTTCAGCAGGCGGAGCGCAGACTAGCGGATTAGATGCAATGGTTGTTCACTTCCTTTCGGAGCGAGCGGTATGTACCCTTGGTGCAAACAACTTCATGATATTTAACAGCTAGAAGTTAGTATACTATGATAAGGGGGGCGCGTCCTTACGGGTGCGCTCCCTATTATCTTTTAATTTTATAATCTTATCAAATCATGAAACAAAGTAAATACGTAGACAAGGTCTACAAACTCACAAGACACGCAGCTCCACTATCGTTTATGCTGCCAACAAGAAATAGTCGTAGCTTTCCCTTAATGCATTGGGATGAAGACACCGGTGTCAATCGGGTCTTACGTTACGCAAGGAATCAGAACTCTCCTTTTGAAGATGAACAAGACGGCAATGCTATTGTCGAACCTGTAATTTTTGAAGATGGGTTCTTAACTGTATCTAAACAGAATCAGGTACTTCAGAAATTTCTAGCTGTACATCCTTTAAATGGGAAAAAGTTTGAGGAAATAAATACTGAGGCTGACGCTAAGGAAGATATGGAAAGTTTAAATGTAGAAGTTGATGCTTTAATAGAAGCAAGAGCTCTTCCTATAGAACAACTAGAAGTAGTATACCGTGTTATATATGGTAGAGACTGTAGCACACTTAGCACTGCAGAATTAAAGCGTGATGTTTTAATCTTCGCTAAGAACTCTCCTGAGGCATTCTTAGACGTGCTAGACGACCCCGAGCTAAATCACAATGCCTCTACCCAACACTTCTTTGATGTGGGCGTATTGGCTACCCGCAAGAACAATACGGAGGTGTGGTTCTCTACAGCTACAAATAAGAAGAAGATGCTTAGCTGCGCCTATGGACAAGAACCCATCGCCGCCGCCGCCGCATATCTTAAAAGCGACAAAGGTATAGAGGCTCTAAAGATGCTAGAGTCATTAACCAATATGTAAATCATATAAGAAGAGACCTTAAAAGGGTCTCTTTTTTTTTACTTATCTTTGACTTTTATTAATCATCTAATTTTTTAAAGATGCAAAAGTACCTTAAATTCAACACCACTGCAGGTGTTCACAACGTTCCCGTCGGGAATGGATTGTATGCAGAAAAAATCGGCCCTACGGAGACAAGACTTTATAGCGCAGATGCTTTTTTGTATCACTACAAATTGACAACTTCAGGTGGAGATGCTCCAACAGCAGAGTTAACTGAGAGTATTATGACAGCTTTAATTCAAGCTTCTGCTACTACTTGGCAACATCCTGAAGTAGAAGTAAGTCTTCCTGCAGGTGCAGTAGTGGCTTCTATTGCATTAACCGTATTCTCTTAATCCTTGAAATCATGATGAAATATATCCGTATACAATACACTGTATCTAAAAGTGCAATAATTCCCGTGGGTCAAGGTTTATTTGCTGAGTTAACATCAGCAACTGAGGTTAAGATTTACAGCTCTGCTGACGCTACTTACCATTTCTCTCTCACTACTACAGGAGCAACCTTTGCTATGATTACAGCTATTCAATCGGCATGTGTCCTCGCCGCTTCCACAAGTTGGGTAGACGCCGTACAAGATGTAGTTCTCCCGGAAGGAGAAGATGTTACTGACATTGCAGTTACATTATTTTAAGAGTACATACTCATAACACATATTAGAAAGAGGGTCACTATGAGTGGCCCTTTTTTTTTACTTATCTTTGTTATATGAACAATCTCTTACTTATACGAGACGAAACAAATAAGAAGCACTATGTACCTTCTGATAATATTCAAAGAATATATAGGGTAGATGCTGTCACAACTAGAATCCAAACCAATATAGTTTTGTCAGTAGGGGCGGTAGGTTCACCTCCGGAGCTTGCTTGTTATGACTTCGGAGAGAGACCTCCGGGGTTAGGGGTATCAGACACCACACAGGTGGAAGCTTTTATTACTGCATGGCAAAGAGCTCTAGGTCTCTCATCAGCAACTGTAAACGTATCTCTTACAGCACCTGTATTTTCTGTTACACCGACATCTCAAAGTTGGACGTAATATCCTCTTAAAAAGTAGACCTCTTTTTTTTCCGTATCTTTGTCTTAAAACACGGCAATGATTAATACAGTTAGAAATACTGTTCTGTCTATACTTAATAAGAATAATTACGGATATCTCTCTCCTTCCGATTTTAATCTGTTTTCAAAGCAGGCGCAGTTAGAGATATTTGAAAGTTATTTCTCTCAATATAATACTCAGATAAATAAAGAGAATGCCCGCCTATCAGGTTCAGGCATTGCAAATTTATCAAAGAGTATTGAAGAGTCTATGGATTTATTTTCCATGACTAAAGGACTGAATATAAACACCTCAGTTGCGGGCTCATATTTTATGCCTTCGTTATTAACTACAGGAGACGACTATTACTTTCTTAATAAAGTTTTGGTATATAAAGATATAATTGTTTCGGGAAGCACCACTAGTTTTAATGCATTAGGAACTAGATTGATAGATGCTTCCGCGACATTTATTGCTGCAGGCGTAGCAGTAGGAGATATTGTAGCAGTAGAAACCGTGAAAGGAGTGGTATATGGTACGGTAACTTTAGTAACTAGTGAAACAGAACTTACCACTTCATCAGATGCATTTACTGCTGCCGGACTTTCATATGCTATTATTAAAGCAGGAACACAAAAAAACGAGGCAGAGAAAGTAACACATAGTAAGATAACAATGCTTAACAACTCTATCTATACCGCTCCTTCTACTACGTACCCATCATATACCTCTGAAGAAGAGTTGCTTCAAATTTATCCCAATACAATTTCAACTGTAGGACGTGCAGTAGCTCAGTACTTTAGATATCCCAAGACACCGAAATGGACATACATGTCCGTAGGTACGGGAGGCGAGCCTGTCTTTGACCAATCTCAAGCAGACTATCAAGATTTTGAAATCCCACTAGATGATGAGAACAACTTAATTATGATTATACTAAAGTATGCAGGTATAAGTATAAGAGAAGCTGATGTGTATACATTTGCCAAGGATGGAGAAGCTAAGGAAACCCAACAAGAAGCAGGATAATGTCATATATTACTCAGTATAAATATTATGAAAATGAAGGCGTAGTTCGTGAAGATGCTAATTGGGGTTCTTACCAATATGTATCTCTGTACGATATCGTAAACAACTTCATGTTAATGTATTCCGGGAATCATAACATTGTAAACAATGAGGAAAGATTTAAGGTTTTGTTCCATGCTAAACGCGCGGTACAAGAATTAAACTATGATGCCTTTAAAGAAATAAAAGTCTTAGAGCTAGACGTTACAGACCAATACCGATTTGTCCTACCCTCTGACTATGTTAATTGGGTTCGTGTATCTGCATATGTAAATGGATATCTATACCAACTTACAGAAAATATTCAGGTCCAATATGCTCAAGCATATCTACAGGATAATACAGGGAAGATTTTATTCGACGTTGACGGCAAGGCATTGAGTCCTGAGTTTTCAGAAATAGACTTAGCAAGGATTCAAGGAACAAGACCTAGTATTTACCTTAACCAAGGTCATCAGTTCGACGGGATGGAAGGGTACTTTGTAGATGGGCAGTGGTTTTTCAACACTCCGTTTGGGGTGGGAGGTTTTTTCGGTTTAAATACTGAGACAGCAAATGTTAACCCCACCTTTTCTATAGATAAAACTATGGGCTGTATAAATTTTAGCTCTAACATTGGAACAAACTCGGTCATATTAGAGTACGTTTCAGATGGCATGGAGAATGGAGATGACTCAAAGGTTACTGTTAATAAAATGTTTGAGGATTATATATATGCATATATAGAATTTGCTATTATAAATAGCAAGTTAAATGTACAAGAATATATTATACGTCGAGCTGCAAAAAGAAAGAGTGCGCTTTTAAGAAACGCAAAAATTAGACTTAGTAATATTCATCCGGGACGTTTGTTAATGAACATACGTGGAGTGGATAAGTGGATAAAATAGAATGACAAAGTTTACAAGGAATTTTACTGCGGGGAAAATGAACAAGGAAATAGACGAGCGTCTACTTCCTAACGGGGAGTATATAGATGCTCAAAATATCCGTATTGGTTCTACTGAGGAAGATGAGTTGGGGGTAGTAGAGAATTCTTTAGGCAATGTCCTTGTTGCCGAATTAAACTATGGGGGAGTTGCCCTTAGTGACAACGCTCTATGTATAGGTGCATATGAAGACGGAACTAATGAAACTATATATTGGTTTGTTCACGACTCTTCTTTTACCGGTTCTTCTGTAACTAATAAACTAGACCTTATTGTTTCGTGGAATTCAGAATCTAGTGCTATTACATATCACGTTGTTAGCATGGACGACGGAGGAGGTGTTAACACAACTTTAAACTTTAATCCTACATATCTAATTACAGGAGTAGATAAGATAGAGAACCTGTTATTTTTTACGGATAACTATAACGCTCCAAGAAAGATTAATATAACTAAAGGATATGAGGTTCCTGATGCGGGAGATATCGATCAATTTTCTAGTGACGAGATTTTAGTTATAAGGAAGCCTCCTAGTGAAAGTCCTACTGTACTTTCTCAAGTGAGTCCCACTATTACTTCGGACTATATGGAAGAGAGGTTTATATGTTTTGGTTATAGGTGGAGATATGACGATAACGAATACTCCGCTACGTCTCAATTTTCTACCCCTGCTTTTGCCCCTTCAAACTTTGACTTTAACCCGGATAGTTTTTTAAATGAGGGGATGGTTAATATATATAACAGAGCCCGCGTCACTGTTAAAACAGGAAGCTCTCTTGTTAAAGGAATTGACGTCCTATGGAAAGACGCCGGCGACCCTACTATTAAAGTCTTAGAGAAATTAGATAAGGCAGATTTAGGTATACCTGACAATCAGGATTATACCGTACCCTTTTCCGATAGAAAAATATTTACTATTCTTCCTGAATCAGAGATTCTTAGGTTGTATGACAATGTCCCGCGTCTTTCTCAAGCTTCAACTATTATGGGGAATAGGCTGATGTATGGAAACTATCTTGAGGGCTATGACCTTATAGATAGAAACAGCAATAAGACAAGACTTGAGTATTGGGTAGAGGGTAAAACTAAAGATTTTGGAGTTGTTTCTTTAGACGCATCTGATATGACACTCGGAGACGTTTCTTATTCTATAAATCCTATAGCTTCAGTTACCATACCTAACGCCAAGGCTTCTTTTGATATGTCTTCGGTGGCAATAAGTCCTAGTGGGACAAGTGCTCTTTATATAGGAACCACACTAACTTTTACATTTGTCTTCGAGCACAACTCCTTTAATGTAGACCCTGTTGGAACTCCAATCCCCGGACAAGAAAACTTAAACAATAGTGGTTGGTCGCTAACATTTGAATATATATGTCCGAGAAGTTTTTCTTCTTTAACCGATTTAGTTTCTGACTCTTCTTGGTCTACTGCTATCGGTACGTCGGCAAATATTAAACCTATGTGGGGCAATGGAAGCCCTGACTCTTGTGACGGAGCTACCTTTACAGATTTCTTCAACTGCACCCTCCTAAATAACTTGGGTGTATACTCTCCTCTTACGAGTGGAATAACTGCAGACGGGGAACCTATTTCTACTTCTATATCAGGTGATGTAATATCTTTCTCTTTTCCTGCCGTGCGCTTAGTAGATGTTCTCGCTGCCCCTACAGTAAATGTTTACGAGTATTTTAACCTAACTGATACAGGCGCAACTTTTTCTACAACAGACGACTCCTCAAGCTTACATAGCAATAGGGGATACGAAGTGGGGATGGTATATATGGACGAGTATAATAGGTCTACTACCGCCCTTGTAAGCGAAACAAATACTGTTCATATCCCATGTAAATATAGTGATTTAAAAAACTCTATCCGAGCATATATCCCTCCCTCACAGAAGGCGCCTTCATGGGCGAAAAGATATAAGTTTGTTGTCAAGCCTGACAAGCAGAAATTTGACACTATAATGTCTAATTTTTCTTTTGTAGATAATGTAAACAGTAAAGTATATATACTCTTAGAGGGAGAAAATGCTCGTAAAGTACAGGAGGGAGATAGGCTGCAGGTAAAGCGAGATATGTCAGGAGAGCTAAACTCTTGTTCCACTGTTACAGTGCTTGAGAAGAAGGCTATATCAGGAGAAGAGGCCGCATTAATTGACCCTAATGAAAATATGCCTTCGGGGGCATATATGATTGTGAAGAGTGGACAGCTTTCTTTTGAGATGCCTCCGGATAGCATTGTAGATTTTGGTACTGTTAACGCAGAAACTAATTGTGATAAA
>TARA_R110000796_G_scaffold1218_3_pt1 | contig 21463 bp, 39 predicted proteins | sample TARA_R110000796 | Tara Oceans TARA_R110000796 (sample SAMEA4397815) | marine metagenome | biome: Polar Biome; feature: [SRF] surface water layer (ENVO:00010504); material: water (ENVO:00002006), including particulate matter (ENVO:01000060) such as... | depth 5 m
GTGGTGTAACAACTGATATGGTTCAAAGAATGCGCATTACAAGTGGGGGAGATGTGCAAATTGGTGGAAAAGTAACTGCAGGAAATGCAGCTATTTCTGATGTTAAATATAATAGTTATTCAACAGCAGGACTAGACACAACAGGTGTTGTAGTAGCCACAATAACAGGAGCAGGAAATGGTTCATCAGGCTCAATAGAATTTGTAGGAATGGGCGGACCAAACGGTATTGTAGATGTTGTTTATAATTGTACAAATCAAAATGGACTCTGGTATGCTTATAAAAGAGAAAGACAAAGTCCAGTTTCAGTAGATGTTGAAGCTACAGGAAGTGGAACAACAACTTTAACATTTACATTTAAAAGTTTATCAGGTTCAGCAGGATATACTCCTAGAGTTAGAATGATAGGAGGTCCTAATGCTTTAGTTACCTTTCCAAATTAAAATAAAAATTCAGTATATTTGTTTTATAACTTAAAAAATATAATAAAATGTCAAAAATTAAAGAAGCAGAATTAAAAAATTTACAAGAGCAAGAGCAAAAAAAAGGTGCAATTTTGCACGACTTGGGATTACTACAAACTCAAATCCACAGCTTAAATCATATGTATGCTGAGCTAATGGTAGAACAAGATAAATCTAAAAAAGAACTGGAAGAAGAATACGGTAAAGTAAATATTAATCTTAAGGACGGTTCTTATGAAATCATAAAAGATGAAGAAGATAAGTAAACACATTTCTTATAAAGAAGCAACTGATTCTAATTATGCTAAACAAAAAGGTATAATTAATAAGCCTAAAGCTGAAAATATTAAAAATATGGAGCTGATAGCTGAAAAGTTATTTGAGCCTTTAAGAGAGTGGGTTGATGCTCCAATTAAAGTCAATAGTATGTTCAGATGTGAGGAACTTAATAGTGCTTTAAAAGGTGCATATAAATCACAGCACATAACTGGAAATGCAATTGATATTACTTCAATGGGTGGAAAGACAAACCTTGAAATGTTTCATTACATAAAAGACAATTTAGACTTTGACAGCTTGATCTGGGAATTTGGCCTGGAAAATCCGAAGTGGTTGCACGTTTCTTATGTGAGCAAAAAAGAAAATAGAAAACAAGTTTTAATAACTAGAAGAAGAGGTAGGTACTATACTTGGGATGGTTGTAAGTCGTGCTAATGAATTTTCAGTTTGCTGTAATAGATAGATCATTAACTGGATTATTAGTTGGTTTCAGCTTTTATCCAAAAGTAGATCAATCCGATTTTAGTGAACTAAATATTTATTTATTAATAATAGTATTACATTTTAAATTTTATTAAATGCCTATACCAAATAAAAAAACTGGAGAGAAACAAAGTTCTTATATGACAAGGTGCGTTCCTCAATTGATGCGTTATCATAATAAGGCACAAGCGATAGCAATTTGTTACCGTTCTTTTATGGGTAAAATGATAAACCTTGAAACGTACAATGACTATCCAGCTAGTGCTTCTAATAATGCTAAAAAAGTTTTAAGGTGGAGAGATAAACACGGAGATGAAGTAAAAGGAATGACACAGATTGGATGGACTAGAGCTAATCAATTAGCTAAAAAAGAAAACATCTCAAGAGAAACAATTGCAAGAATGTCAGCATTTAGAAGACATAAAAAAAATGCAGAAGTAAATCCTGAATTTGAAGCGACACCCTGGAAAGATAAGGGGTATGTAGCTTGGTTAGGTTGGGGTGGAACAAGTGGTATTAACTGGGCAGCTAAGAAGCTCCAACAAATAGACAAGAAATAATGCAAGATTATAAAATTTTATTAATAAACGCAGGGAGTTTTACAATATCAATGACAAATATAGACGTGATACTTAAAGTAATTTTACTAAGTGTAACAATTGGATACACAATACAAAAGTGGTGGTTATTAAATAAAAAGAAATAATGTCAAAAAAGAAATTTTCAGAAACTAAAGTAGGAAAATTCTTACAAAAAATTGGTTCATCTATTATAGACAAAGCTGAGCATATTTTACCAGACAATGGATTTTACGGCATTTTAAAGAACTTAATTAGTGCTGATAATAAACTTACCCCTAAAGATAAAGAGACTGCTTTAAAACTCTTAGAAATGGATGTAGTAGAGATGCAAGAAGTTTCTAAAAGATGGGACAGTGATATGAAAAGCGATTCTTACCTTAGTAAAAACACTCGACCGATGACATTAATATTTCTTACAATATCAACTGTCTTTATAATAATCTTAGATTCATTAAATATAGATTTCGGAGTAAATTCAGATTGGATTGATTTGCTTAAATCTCTATTGATTACTGTTTATGTAGCATACTTCGGTTCAAGAGGTGTGGAAAAGTTCAAAGCTATCAGCAAATAGAACACAAAGCCGATTAGATTATTTTTATGATATTTATTTAGATTTATATTTAGATATAATTATTTAGATATTATATTTTAAACAATAAAAAAATTTAAATTTATTATTTTTATCTTAGTAAAACAAACTCTTTTTATAATATTTTATTATATTTAACAAAAAAAGATGTTGTACTCTCAAGAGTTAGTAGAAAAAATTTTTAATTATACATCAATATCTGACAAAGATAAAATAGATAGATTGCTTGAAATGGATGCTGCACAATATACAAACTGTGGCAAAGACAGTACAAAAAAAGAACTAGAAATAGTCAAGAAAAACAGCAAACATATTTACAAAACTCTCAAAAAAATAGATCAATCATTAGGTGACTGTCTTTTAAAACACCAAGATTAATGGCAAAAAAACTAACTAGAAGTAAATTAGTTAAAAAATTAGATTCCCTATTTAGCCAATATATTAGAAAAAAAAATGCTGTTGATGAAATAGCCAGTTGTTTTACTTGTGGTAAATCTGATCATTGGAAACGATTACAGAACGGACACTTTCAATCAAGAAGGCATTACTCAACTCGGTGGGATGAAATCAATTGTCAAGTACAATGTGCTGGTTGTAATGTTTTTAAATACGGTGAACAATATGTTTTTGGTAATAAACTAGATCAAAGGTTCGGCTCAGGAACTGCCGAGAGACTACATATTAAAGCAAAACAAATAGTTAAATTATCTGATTCTGATTTAGAAGATTTAATAAAAAGATACAAAGACTTTGTGGAGTCTATGTAAATCACTATATTTGACTGTCTTGTTTATTGTTAATAAAAGAAGGGTTGATTTATAATTGACCTTTTTTTTTGCTCTATATACAATTTTATTAAATTTTTTGTTTATATTTGATTATTAATAATAAATAAATAAACAAATGACACAAGCTGACGATCTTAGATTAGAAATTAACACTTTAGAAGTGCAACTGCAACACGCTGCAATTTGCAAAGATGTTTTTTCTCAAATTAGACTTCATAAAGAATTAGAAGTAAAAAAATCAATCTTAAATACTTTGCAATGGATGTAGATAACGTAAGAACAAATTACTCACATCAAGGAAAAAATCAATTAATAGCTTATTATATTGATAGATGTGAAGCATTAGAAAGTAAAATCGAATTTTTAGAGGCACAGTTAGATGTCGCATTATTAGAATCAAATAAATATAACGAGATATGAACAGAGACAAATTATTAGAACTTTACAAAAAGTATGATTTAACAAAAGACGATGTATTTAAACATCAACATTATGTTATAATTACACGAACTGGAATTGACAAGATTCAAGGAATTGAACAGATTGACATAAATTATGAAGTCATAAACTGTGACCCTAATTTTGCAGTTATGAAAGCAATTGCAGAAAAAGAAGGCAAGAAGATTCAAACTTTTGGTAGTGCTTTAAAGGGTACAAACTTTAAAGATGGAAATTGCAACTCGTGGTATGTAGCTGAAATGGCAGAAAAACGAGCAATGAGTAGAGCAGTTCTGAAACTAACTGGATTTTATGAACTTGGAGTTTTTGGTGAAGATGAATCAGACAGTTTTAAAAAATAGAATATTAACTAAAATCAAATATAAATATGGGTGCATTAATTACAACATCAATTAGGGTCGATAAATTACCTAAAGAAAAATTTATCAAAGGTAAGGATGGAGCAGTTTACTATAACTTTACAATATCTATTTCAGATGAAACAAGATACGGTAATAATGTAGCTTTAATGGACAGCCGAACACAAGAAGAAAGAGAGGCAGGTAAAGCTGTTGATTATTTAGGAAATGGTAAAGTCATTTGGATAAAAGATGTAGATGTTCAAAACGGAGTTGGAAAAATTATGTTAGCAGAAAAAGAAGAAAAGTTGGATATTATTTCTGGAACTGAATCAGCACACGTTATCGAAAAGGGAGATTTGCCTTTTTAAATACCTCACATTAATCATTAATTGGGTATGAGTTTTAATAATTCATACCCTTTTTTTTTATACATTTATTAAATGACAGATAAACAGACAGAACACAATATGTTAATGAGATTTATTGAAGAAGATTGCTTTGTAAATTCTCAAGAATTAATCGATTATCCACCAGTTGCATTATCTTATGGTGAAAAATTATTAAAAACTAAAACAGGAGATCAGCTTTTACCGATTCCTTTGGGAACATTTGGTAATTTAAGTTGCGTATCAGCTCCACCTAAAACAAAAAAAACATTCTTTATTTCATTACTTGCTTCAGTATTTTTAAGTGGCTCGAATATATATGGTGGCAAAATTAAAGGGCATAGAGGCAACGGTCATTTAGTTCATATAGACACAGAACAAGGCTTGTGGCATTGTCAACGTGTATTTAAAAGAATTTTTGAAATGGATACTAACATAAATAAAAATATATATCACACATTTGGACTTCGTGCAATTGGCTACAAGACACGTTTAGAGTTCATTGAGTATTATCTTGAAAAAAAAATAAATAGTCCATCACTTGTCATTATCGATGGAATTGCCGACCTTGTAAGTGATGTTAATTCACTAGAAGAATCAAACGCAGTAGTTCAGAAGCTGATGGAATGGAGTTCAAAATTTAATTGTCACATAATTAATGTGATACATCAAAATTATGGATCTGCAAAAATGACTGGTCATCTTGGTTCTTTTTTAGAAAAAAAATGTGAGACTCATATTGAGTTAGAAGCAAATACTGTTAACAAAAATTGGGTGACTGTTAAATGCAAAAGAAGTAGAGGATACGCATTTGAAACTTTCAGCTTTGAAGTCAATGAACTTGGAATCCCTGCAATAGTTGACAATTTATATGACCCATTAAAACAGAATGATTGAAGAAAAAATGATATTAATTGCAAAAAAGCACACAACTTGGGTTGATATTGTTAGCACATTTGGCTGCACTAGAAGAGTAGCTGAAGACATTGTCCAGGAAATGTATATTAAAATTCAATTATCATTACAAAAAGGAAATTTAGACATAATGTATAAGGATGAAATAAACTATTATTACATTTTTAAAACATTGAAGACTTTATTTATTGATCTAAAAAGAAAATCTAAAAATATTAAAATAATTGACTTAGATGAACATATTGCAAACTTTGGGGACACATATTATGCATATAATGAAGTAAATTATACTGAGTCTTATGAATTAGTTGAAGAAGAGCTGGCAAAAATGTATTGGTATGACCGAAAGGTTTTTGAAATAATCAACGGTGGTGAAAGTATTGCTGACTTTTCTCGAAATTCTAAGATTAAATATTACGCTTTATATTTTACCTATAAAAAAGTGAAGGATAAACTAAAAAAATTATTATGAAATTAGGAGATTTAATTTATTACATTACTAAATATACAGGTATAAAGTATCTAGTAGAATCTTATCACGCATTCAAAGGAACTAAATGCAATTGTGATAAAAGACGTAAAGGCCTGAACAACTTAAAAATTAAAAGATGGTAAAATTTAAAAAAATAGATTATGAAGACTGGACTATATTTCGACAAGGAACAAAGGACGTTATCAGCGCAGCCGAATTTAACTTGGTATGCCAGCTCCACAGTAAGTACTACAAACATAGTTTTTATAAACCTTGCACCTGTGATCCCAAAACAGTAAATAGATGGATTAAAGATTTAAACATTATTTGGGATAATGGAAATATCAAAGATTAACAAGTGGGAACAAGCTGTCGTATTACTACTTAATCTTGATGGTTGGGATTTAAAATGGACTGGCAAAGGTTACGCTCATTATGATGCAGCAGGTAAAACTCCTAAAGGATTTGATTGCGTAATCGAAATGAAATTCAGGAACAAGTATTATGAAGACAAAATGTTAGAGAAATACAAATACGATGCCTTGATGTCATTAGATGAAAAGATAATCAAATTGTATTTTGTAAATGATCCTAAAGGAAATTTTATGTATTGGTTAAATACTCTTAAAATGCCAGCTCCAATAAAGAAATATTGTCCAGACACTACAATGTGGACAAAAAAACGATTGCTTAAAGATGTTTTTCTTCTCAAGGAAAATCAAGCAAGTCGAATTAATTTAAATAATATTTAAAATAAGTTATTAAATGTTTTGTTAATAAGATTATTCTTTATACATTAGCTGTATAATTAATAATAAAACCCAAGACAATGACAACATTATTTCAAGCAGAAAACAGACAAGGCTTTTTAGTCAACATCGATTTAGAACAATCATTTCTAAAAGAAGTCCTTTGGCAATGGCTAAAGACTAAGCATAGTGAAATCTATTGGGACATTGAAATGCACGAAGGTGGCTCTATTAGATTGGAGTTAGATTCAACAGAAAAATATATAACATTTTCTGGTGATAATGGAATCTTTGAATTAGTAGAATGTCAAGCAGAATCAATATGAAATTAAGCAACGCAGTTTGGCAAGAATTAAAAAAAAATATAGAGCAAACTTTAGAGCTTGATTCTAACATTACAGATGTATCAATTAATTATCAAATTAAATTAAGTGAATCTATAAAAAATTATGCAAGATTTAACATAAAATTACAATAATGAAAGATAAAAAAGTAAGGCAATATCGCTCAAGGCAAGGTAGGTCAGATAAACAATATACATCAAGTTTAATCGCTTTTATGATTGCTACAGCATTATTAATAATAACAATAATAATTTCAAGATGGGTTTAAAAGACAGAATAAAAGAATTAGAAGAACAATTAAAAGAAGCTAAAAAACATACCTACATCCACGAAACAAATCACTTGTATTGTCAAGATGGAGAGATGCACTTTGGTTATGATGAAGATAAATGGCTTGTTTATAACACAGATCAATTATTTAAAGACCTTCCTTTTATAATTAATCAAGTTTGTAAGGAAAATAAAAAGATGCAAGATTGGTATTTAGATAAAATAAAAGAAGAATTAAAAGAATTATGAATAAAGTAAACGCATTCGAGAACGAAATATTTGACCACTATCGTCAAAGAGCTGTAGAAATTAATAAAGCGATTGAACTTCTAACAGAGCATAATTACACAGTCATTGACTTAGAAGGCAAATGGATTAATAAAACAAAAGAATGATACTATTAATAGACGCTGACAGCTTAATTTTTGCAAGTTGTTATAGAAAAAGAGAAACTCCTGAAGATGAAAAATATTACACAGACATTTCTGATGCAAGGAATAAGTTCGATTCTCAGTTTATGGAAATTGTAAACAGACTAGAAGAATTATACACTATAGACAAAGTCATAACATTCAATGGATCAAAGGGAAATTTTAGGAAATTAATCACTAAAACTTATAAAGCAAATAGAAAAAAACAAGAGTTACCCCCACTATTACACGAGATGCACAATTACGTTAAATTACAATACGATAGTATTTATGGCTTTGGAGTAGAGACTGACGATATGGTTGCCAGATATTGGTACAAATTAAGTCAAGAGTTCGGTAGAGACGAAGTAATGATTGTTTCAATTGACAAAGATTATAAGCAGTTCCCTTGTCTAATATACAACTATCACTATAAGCACAAAGAAATCCTGGACATTTCAGAAGATGAGGCATTATATAATTTTTACGCTCAAATGATTGAAGGAGACACAGCAGACAATGTCAACTACTTTAAGGGCAAAGGTAAAAGATTTGCTCAAAAGTATTTTTCTGAATGCCAGACAAAATATCAATACACTAGAAAACTATATGAACTATTTAAAAAAGAATACAAAGGGAAGGCAAGACAAAAGTATTCTGAATGCTATACGTTGCTAAAATTAATAACAATCTAAAACAATAAAAATGACAAAACAATTAAAAAGAGGTAGCTATGAAGCTAACTATCCAATTGCAAAATTAAAATTTGCTATTGACAACAGAGATTTCAGAGAAGTTCATTCCATCAATTTTAAGGCAAAGCTGGTAGATTATGGTTGGTTAGTTCCGATTATAATATCTAAAACTGGTGATGTAATTGAAGGGCATCACAGAATACAAAGTGCTATATTATTAAAACAAAAAACAATCCCAGCATACATCGTTGATTGGATTGATACATCTAAAGCACAAGAACATTTAAACTGTATAATTAGTCTAAACAATGGTAATCTTAACTGGAATATGTTAGATTATTTAAAGTCCTTTGCTAATCACTATGTAGATTATAATACAGTTTATAATATATATAAGGCAAACTCTAATAATATAACAGTAGGAAATATCATTCATTTATTTTTTACTCCTAATAATAAAGATTATAAAAAAGGATCAGCTAAAGTTGCAGACTTAGAATTTTCTAATTATCTATTAAATAAGATTTCTAATTTAAATGAAATGTACGGATATAAAAAAATAGTCGCATATTGCGTTAGAGAATTTATTGCTGTGGCCTGGAATAAAGCAAATAAAGATATTAAAGCAATTGATTTTCTTTTTAATAAGTATGAAAAAATGGTTAAATCAAACCATCCTTCAGCTTCATCGATTCCATTATTTAGACCTACATTAGAATTATACTTAAACGAATACAATATGTTGAAGAAAAAGAAATGAAGATACTAAATTTATACGCTTGTCTAGGTGGAAATAGATACAAGTGGGATGAAGTAGCTGATGTGGAAGTAACTGCTGTTGAGTGGGATGAAGAACTTGCTAGATTATATCAAGAACGATTCCCAAATGACAGCGTTATTGTTGCTGATGCTCACAAATATTTATTAGATCACTATAAAGAATTTGATTTTATTTGGAGTTCCCCACCTTGTCCAACGCATAGTAAAGCCAGAGGCTGGAATACTAAACTTGAAACTAAGTATCCAGATATGAAACTGTATGAAGAAATTATATTATTAGAAACGGTAGCAAAAGGAAAAAATCCAAGATTTAAAGGAAAGTATCTTGTAGAGAATGTCATTCCTTATTATGATCCATTAATCCCAGCAAAAAAAAGAAACAGACATTTATATTGGACTAATTTTAATTTACCTAATACATTAAGTGAAAGGAAAAATCCACAGCTTGGAAACTCTAAAAAAGAACTAGAGGCTTTGTGTGAATTTCACGATTATGATTTTAGACAATATAAAGGAAAGCAAAGTATTCAAAAAGTAGCCAGGAATTTAGTAGATTATATCGCAGGAAAAACTATATTAGAAACTGTGCTAGGACTAGAAAGTCAAAACAATCATCAAATAAAAATGTTTTAAAATAAAAGAATGGAATCATTAAAGCCAGAAGAAATAGGTATGAAAGTAATTGAACTTTCAGGAATTAATATATATAAAAATACTAGACAAAGAAAATATGTAGAACACAGAGCTTTGCTTTGTTATTTATTAAGAGAGAAACTTTTAATGAGATGGACTTTTATATCTAAATTTTTTGAAAGTCAAGGAAAAACAATGACTCACGCAACTGCAATTTATTTAGTCAAGAATTATGCTTTATTTAAAAGATCAAATAAAGGCCTGGATGAAATAGAAAACATCTTTGTTTTTAAAAGCCACTTAAATTATGATGAAATAGACAAAGTGCATTATTTAGAAAATAAATCTAATAATTGCGAAAAAAAATACATTGCTATTTTAGAAAAATTAAACAATCCATTGACAAAACAGTTCTTAGAACTTTCTGAAGATAAAAAAGAAAGGTTAATAATGATGAAAAAAAGTTGGGAGTGGAAGCAAAACAAATAATAATATACGTTATATAACTATGGTACAGAAAGTTAAAATTAATAAAATATTCTCAAATCCTGTTAATCCCAGGACTATTAAAGAAGCTAAATTTAAAAAGTTAGTTAGAAGTATTAAAGAATTTCCTGAAATGCTAAAGCTGAGACCTATCATTGTAAACGAAGAGATGGGTATTCTTGGTGGCAATATGAGATTCAAAGCCTGTCAAGAACTAGGTCTTAAAGAAGTCTATATAATTAAAGCTGAAAATCTAACAGAAAAACAAATGCAATCTTTTGTCATAAAAGACAATGTAGGATTCGGTGAGTGGGACTGGGATATATTGGCTAATAGTTGGGATACTCAAGAGCTAACGGAGTGGGGTATGGATGTTTGGCAATCAATGGAAGATCTGGAGACAAGCGATGCGTTTAGCTTACCTGATGGAGACAAAGAGCCATTTCAAAAACAAACCTTTACATTAGCTGATACTCAAGTTGAGCAAATTAAAAATGCAATCTCTGACATTAAACAAACAGAAGAGTATAAATACGTAGAAACTTTTGGTAATGAGAATGGAAATGGAAACGCACTTTATTTAATAATTAAGCAATGGGGAGAGCAAAAGAAATAATAGTTAAAGTAATCAAATCTAATGTGGCTAATGAATTTATAAAGAAAAATCATTATTCAGGAAAGGTTGTTAATATGAGCAACTTACATTTTGGTTGTTTTTTAGATAATACGCTGCACGGAGTTATGAGTTACGGTTCTCCAATGGATAAAAGAAATGTATTACCTTTAGTGGATTCAGGAGTAGAAGATTTTAACAAAAGATGGAATGAAATGTTAGAGTTAAATCGAATGGCTTTTGATGACTATCTACCTAAGTATTCTGAAAGTAGATGTATTGCAATAAGCATCCGATTAATAAAAAAAAATGCTCCACAAATAAAATGGATATTAAGTTACTCAGATGCAACGCAATGTGGAGACGGAACTATTTATCGTGCAAGTGGATTTAAACTAACTCAAATAAATAAAAACGGAACAATATATAAACTAGCAAATGGAGAGATAGTTGCAAAGCGTGGAGACAGCAAGTATAACTTTAATGGATCAGAAGCATTAAAAGGATTTCAAAATCGATATATTTACATAATAGACAAAAGCTGTAAACTAAATGTTCCTGTTTTAAATTTTAATGAAATAGATAAAAGAGGAGCTGGAATGTATAAAGGAGAAAAAATAACAATAAAAGACAGACAAAATAAATAAATGCGATAGAAGTGTAATGGTTGCACATTTAACATTCCAGTTAAGAGGAGGAGTTCGATTCTACCCTATCGCTCTAATTAAATATTATGACAAAATCTGACATACTAAAAGAGAACTTATTAAAAGCATTAGAGAAGGCTTTAGGAGTAGTTACTACAGCTTGTAGAAAAGTTGAATGTAGCAGGGAAACATTTTATAAATACTGCAAGGATGATGCAGAGTTTAAATCTAAAGTAGAGGACATTTCTAATGTGGCAATCGATTTTGCTGAAAGTCAATTACATAAACAAATCCAGGACGGTTCAACATCTGCAACAATATTCTATTTAAAAACTAAAGCCAAGCACAGAGGTTATGTAGAAAGACAAGAAATCACTGGTGCTGAAGGAATGCCGACTAACTTTCAAATCGAGATAATTGGATCAACTAAAAATAAAGACTAATATTGTTTATGATCATTTAATAAACAATGAAAAAAAGATTATAGTTGAACAAGGTGGAACTCGTTCTGGTAAAACTTACAATATAATTCTCTGGATAATATTTCAATATTGCACAAGAAATAATAATAAGATAGTTACTATTTGCCGAAAAGCATTTCCAAGTTTAAGAGCTACTGTCTTGAGAGATTTTATTAGCATACTCCAGGCTAATAATATATACAGCGAAAAGTTCCATAATAAGTCAAATTCAGAATACCATCTATTCGGAAACTTAATTGAGTTTATTGCTTTAGATCAATCACAAAAGATTAGAGGTCGTAAAAGAGATTTGCTTTTTATTAATGAAGCTAATGAACTATACTTTGAGGACTGGCAACAGCTTATATTCAGAACTCAAGAAAAAATAATACTTGACTTTAATCCATCAGACGAATATCATTGGATATATGACAAGGTCATTCCAAGAGATGACTGTGCGTTTTTTAAAACAACTTATTTAGACAATCCATTTGTTGAAGATTCTATTGTTAAAGAGATTGAAAGGCTAAGATATACTGACGAACAATATTGGCAAGTTTACGGATTAGGTGAACGAGCAGCAAGTAGAAGCACTATATTTAAATATGCAGAGGTTAATCAAATCCCTGTGGATGCTTCATTGATAGCTTATGGAATGGACTTTGGATACTCGAATGATCCTTCAACTTTAGTTTCTGTATATACATTAGGACACGATCTATATATTAAAGAGCATCTTTACAGAACTCAAATGACAACTAATGATATAAATTTATTCTTAAAAGAAGAGAAGCTATTAGCCAACCCTATATATGCAGACAGTGCTGAGCCACGATTAATTGCAGAGCTGAGAAGAATGGGTCATAATATATTCCCAAGTATAAAAGGTAAAGATTCTATTAATGCAGGTATCGATTTATTGAAGAGGTACAAGATTCACATCCTGGCTTCATCAACAAACGCAATCTCTGAGTTTAGAAACTATAAGTGGAGAGAAGATAAAGCTGGAATGCTGGTTAATATTCCTGAAGACAAGCACAATCACATTATTGATCCCTGCAGGTATGCGACTTATTCTATTTTATCCAGACCTAATTTTGGGAAATATACTCTTCATTAAATAAAAGTTATTAAATGTTTTGTTAATAAGATAATATACCTTACCTTTGAGTATAATTAATATTAAAGCCATAAGGCACAAAACTTAAAACCTAGAAATCGCAGAAACACAAAACAAACATTTAGAAATTGTTGAATTTTTATTAAGTAATGGAAACGAAACAGACAAATTTTATGAAATTTATAATCTTTATAAGAAAGTTTATTTAGACTACTCAAGTAGCCATATTTGGCAATTAAATTATGAAACAAGATTATTAGTAGAGTCTTGGGTTTATACTGATTTACCTGTTTTTTTATATAATATCGATGATTACATAAGTGGGTTATCAGAAATATTTATTGAAAAGTTTTATAATGATTATGAAAAATACCCAGATAATTGGTGGGAATCTATAAAAAATTAAATCAAAAATGATTATACGAAGTAATTAATAATTAAAAAAACAAAACAATGATAACACTAGACAAATACAAAACTAATTTAAGAATATTAGATTGCCAAGTATGGAGCTATTCAACCCACGTTGCAACGATAGATGGAAACGATTTAATTCAACTAGGGTATTGGAGTCAAACAACTCAGAAGCACATAAATTATGTAGCCGATGAACTAGATTTAATTTTAATAAAAGAATAATGGAAAAATTAAGCAAAGCTGCAAAGCTAGGAAAACAAGTTAAAAAATTAGAAGGAATTATACTAATAGTAATACCTTGCTATTTTATCGGTAGAGTTTTATTAAGTTTAATCTTTAATATATAATTATGAGTTGGGACGACTATTTAAATCCACACGAGCAACCAGAGTATACTTGTTCGCATTGTGAGAAGCCTATGCATTCAGACAAAGGATATTGTAGCAATGGATGTTGGGAAGCAGATATGATGTAAGAATAACTTGGGAAAACTTACATCTTTAAAGGGTAGTCAGAAATGGCTGCCTTTTTTTTATTACTTTTACTATTATAAAAATCAACTTTAAATACGTTATATATATATGAAACTGACAATTAAAATACCAACTTCATTAAAAGATATTACATTAAGGCAATATAAAAAGTTCTTAATGATTGAAGAAAAAGTGAAGGATGAAAGATTTTTAAACGCTAAAATGATTGAAATCCTTTGCAATGTAAAGTTAGAAGAAGTTATGCTTTTAAAATTAAGAGATTCCCAGGAAATTATATTAAAACTTTCAAGCATATTTGACGAGAAGCCTGATTTAATAAATACTTTTAAATTGAATAAAGTTGAGTATGGATTTCATCCACAGCTTGATGACTTAACGCTGGGAGAGTATATTGATCTAGACACTTTTATAGGTAATTGGGATCAAATGGAAAAAGCAATGAATGTCTTATACAGACCAGTCTTAGTTAAATTAAAAGATAAATATAGTATTGAAGATTATAAAGTTGGAACAGAAATGCCATTGTTGGAGATGCCAATGGATGCTGTGATGTCATCAATTTTTTTTTTGTGGAATTTAGGACTAGACTTATCGACAGTTATGACGAACTCTTTGGACAATCAGGAAACAGAAATCTTGACTCAGTATCTCAGTTCTCAAAAAAGTGGGGGTGGTATCAATCAATTTTTGGACTCGCTCAAGGGGACATTACAAGGTTTGAAAATATCACTAAACTAGGAATGCACGAGTGTTTCCAGATGTTGACATTTATGAAAGACAAAAACGAGCTAGAAGCAAAACAAATAAAAAAGAAATTTAAATGAGCAATCAAGGAGTAAGAGGTTTTTATCAATTAACAGAAACTATTAAACAAGAGCTGTTAGAAGATAAAAATATAAACACAGTAACTACTGGTGATATAACTGACGTTAATTTAAACAAACAAGATATATTTCCTTTAGGACATATAATTATAAATTCTGTGATTGATGAAGAACAAGTGCTGAGGTTCAATATAAGTATCTTGGCTTGTGATATAGTAGACCAATCAAAGAAATTAACAGTAGATAGATTTAGAGGCAACAATGATGTCCAGGATATTTTAAATACGCAGCTCGGGGTTTTAAATAGATTAACGCAAAGATTAAGGAAAGGTCATCTTTATACTCAAATGTATCAATTAGAAGGCAATCCAAGTTTGCAACCGTTTTATGATCGATTTGAAAATCAACTTGCTGGATGGACTGTTTCTATGGATGTATTAATTTATAATGATATATACATCTGCTAATGGATTCTAAAAATTTAAAAGATGTCCTGAATAAATATGGAAAGTATGTTATTCAACAGGCTAAATCTAATCTTACTAAAGACGTAAATAAATACGGAAGCAATAAAGGGGGTGGTGCTTTATATAATTCACTTAAATATACAGTAGATACTGAAATTGATTTGTTTTTAATAAACTTCTTAATGGAAGATTACGGACAATTTGTTGACAAAGGAGTTAGAGGTAAAACCTCAACCTATTCTGAAACAAATGCTGCAATGTCTCAGTTTCAATATGGAAGTGGAACTGGAAGAAAAGGTGGGTTAACTGAAGGGATTAATTCTTGGCTAAAGCAAAAAAAGTTCCAATGGAAAGACAAAGATACAGGTAGGTTTTTATCTTACAAGTCAATGTCTTTTTTAATTGCCAGGAGTATATATAATAAAGGATTAAAGGCAAATCTATTTTTTACTAAACCTTTTGAAAAAGGCCTGGAAAGATTAGGTGAAGAAATCTTTGAAGCCTTTCAATTAGATATAGAAAACGCAATAATATTAGGACAAAAAAAATAAATTATGCCAACAAATTACGCACTTAGAACACCAATATACGCTTCAGCTTCTAGCACAGTATCGACAACACAATCAGCAAAATGTCTAGTATCAGTAGCAGGAACTGTTGTATATACAATAATAAAATCAGCCTCCGCAAACACTACAGTAACTTTTGAGATCGCAGAATTAGTAAGAGATTATTTAAACATTTCATATATTGGCAATCCTCAGTTTGTAGTTTTTACTTCTACTATTCAGTTTTTTAATCAAGCTAACGCAGGAGGTACTGCTCAAGGTACTGCCGTAAGTACAACAAGTGGCAATGGTTTTGAGGCTTACGGATTATTCTCAGAGGGTGTAAATCCAACTATACCGTTTGAAAATGTACAAAAACCTGCCTGGCTAATAGCTGAGGCTAATCCTTTAGGAGCAGCTAACGATCGGTATGTTATATATGTGCCTTTTGGAGTAGCAGGTAAGGTTTCTTATATAGATACAAGTAATAATATAGTAGCAGTAAGTTACAATGCAACTGATACAGCTATACAGCCATCAGGCGCACTTAGATTAGAAATAAGAAGAATAGACTGTACAAAATATGGAGATGGCAGAATGATAACATTTATTAATAAGTTTGGAGTTATACAGGACTTGTGGTTTTTCTTAAAAAGAGTTAAAAAAATAAACAGGACAAACGAAAGTTATATGTCAAATACCTTAACTTTTGATAATTTAGGAATTCAACCACCTAACTACTCACAACAAAACGCACCAAAAAAGTTGTTAAATACACAGGCAAAACAAACTCATACTTTGTCTAGTGGTTATTATCCTGAGTCAGCAAATCTGTTTTTTGAACAGTTATTATTAAGCGAATATGTATGGTACACAAGACCAGAAGATACACAGCCCAACACAGAACAAGTTATTCCTGTAATAGTTAAATCATCAAGCATAGTATATAAAACTTCATTAAATGATAGGCTAGTCGAATACACTATTGAATTTGAAGACGCGTTTGATTACATAAATAACATAAGATAACATAGAAATAACGTAAATGCAAGAACTACAATTATATATAGACAGTAATCCAGATACATCTGTAATTGATTATGTAAGGGTTGACTTATTTAAAGATGAGACAGTTTCTCTTACACAAACAATTCAAAATGTCAGAGATATAAGCAAAATATTTACTGAATTTTCTAAGACCTTTTCGCTTCCAGCCTCTAAGACAAACAACAAGATTTTTCGACACTATTATAATTTTGATATTAACAACGGTTTTGATGCAAGGAATAAAGCACCTTCATATATAGAATTGAACACATTACCTTTTAAAGAAGGATTCATAAAGTTAGAAGGTGTTGATCTTAAAAATAATGTACCTCATACTTATAGAATTACTTTCTTTGGAAATACTATTAATCTGTCTGACGTTTTAGGCGATGATCAGCTATCAACATTATCTGCATTAGCAACACAAAATCAAGACTATGATTACGCAAGTATAAGAACTAAGCTAGTATCAGCGACTGTAGGAGACAATATAATATGTCCTTTAATTACACATAGTCAAAGATTAATATATAATTCTGCAGCATCGTCAGTTGCAGCAGGTAATTTATACTATAATAATGCTACAGATTTAAATGGTGTATTGTGGTCAGACTTAAAATATGCTATAAAACTCGATTTTATTATTGATGCTATTCAGTCACAAGCAAATTATAACTTAACATTTTCTAGTAATTTTTTTAATAATAGCGCAAACTCAGCTTTCAATAATTTGTATATGTGGTTGCATAGAAAAAAGGGAAGTGTAGAATCAACAGTCCAGCTACAAGAAAACTTTACTGCAATGCAAGACCTTAGTCTTGTATCAGGCTCTTTGACAATGGTAAATTTTACACCTAATGGTTTCTTAGAATTATCTAGTTTAAATTCTGGATTACAATATGTTCAGACTGACTTAGTTATTGATCCAGTAAACAATACGAATGAATATAGTATAAGAGTATTTAGAAATGGTGCACAAATATCTGAATTATCACAAGTTACAGGTACTCAAACTTTATTTAACACCTCAGCAACTAGACTAGGAGCAGGTACTTATTCAATTCAAATAGCTTCGATTCCTGGTCAATCTTGGGCAGCAGGAGGTATTAAGTGGGTTATATCTGTCACAAATTTTGGAGGTCAAGGAAGTGCAGGAGGCACGGAAATAGTAGCTAACAGTTCTACTGTTACTAATTCAACAACTGTACAATTCGCTATAGTTGAGCAGATACCTGAAATGACTATAATAGATTTTTTAACAGGCATTTTTAAAATGTTTAATTTAACAGCTTATGTAGATAACGCAGGAGTTATTGTAGTGCGAACCTTAGATAGTTATTATGCTGCAGGTAGTAGTACTCCGATCAATATAGATAGCTTTTTAGACGTTACTAAATCGACTGTAAATATAGCTTTGCCATTTAAAGAGATAGTCTATAGATTTAAAGGCTTAGGAACTTTTTTAGCTAAACAATATAACCAAGTTAATAATTTAGAGTGGGGTTCTTTAAAATATACCTTAGATGACAATACTTATGATGCACCTACAAACACTTATAAAGTCGAAGTCCCTTTTGAGCATTTAATGTATGAAAGGTTGTTTCCAGTAGCATCTTCAACACCAACAACTATTCAATACGGATATTTTGTTGACGATAATCAAGAGCCTTATTACGGATTACCTTTAATCTTTTACGCAATAAGACAACTTAATGGTACTTCTATATGCCTAAAAAAAGATGTAGGAGACAATTATCAAATTGACGATTATATAATACCTTCAAATTCCAAAACCTTAGCTGCATCTGCTAGTACATCCAACATTAATTTTGGAGCTATGATTAATGAATATTCGCCTAGTGATGACTTTACTGGCACTTTATTTAATAATTATTATACGACTTATATTTCTGAGGTATTTAATAGAAGCAAAAGACTAACAAAAGTAACAGCTTATTTGCCTTTAAAGATTTATTACAATTTACAATTAAATGATAAGCTACAAATAAATCAACAAAATTATAAGATCAATTCAATAACCACAAATTTAACTAACGGTAAAAGCGAAATTGAACTATTAAACGTAACAGACTCTTACGGAACTATTGCAGTTTATTTTCAATCAGCTTTAGGATCATTGTATTTTAGCTCGTCCATTGGAGCATTACAAAACTTATCAATAGGAGATGTAATGTTTACAAATACGCAATTAACTACTACTGCTATAGCAGGAACTTATACTCAACAAGGCAGTACATCTTCTGATACATATTGTACAGACTCAGGTTATTATATGGCTATGGTTTTAAATTCTAACGGAGCAATAACATCAATAGGTTGTGGACAACCTTAAAATAAATATTATGATAAAAAATATAGTCGACTTACTTCAGTTAGCAAATGGAGAAACCAATAACATTAAAATTGCACAAGGTAAATACGCTTTACCTAAAGATTTAAAATCTGGATTAAAACTTATTAAAAATACAATCAAATGGAGGTAAAAGAATATAGCGTAAAACTTTCTACAAAACAAGCACAAGCCAACGTAGAAGAATTAAATAAATCTTTAGAATTACAAGAGAATTTAATTGAAGATATTGAAAAAGATATACGCAAGTATGAAAAACAAATCAATAAAACTTCTAAGACTGATTTAGCTAAACGACAACAATTAAATGATAAAATAAAACAAACTAAGGAAAGGCTAAAGGATGAAAAGATTGCTTTAAAACAAGTCAATAAAGACAGGAAAGTAGCAAACCAATCAATGAAAGAAGCAGAAGAAAACGCTGCAGATTATTCAGGTGCCTTAGGAATGATTGACCAAAAAACTGGTGGGTTAATTTCTGGCTTTACTAATATGACTAAAACAATTGGTGGAGCTACCAAAGGTTTTAATCTTATGAAGATTGCTATTATAGGAACTGGCATTGGAGCTTTGATTGTAGCTATTGCAGCAGTTGGTGCAGCGTTTACTGGTTCTGAAGAAGGGCAAAATAAGTTTGCGAAAATAATGAGTGTCATCGGTGCTTTAACTGGAAACCTAGTTGATTTATTAGCAGATTTAGGTGAAGGAATAATCTCAGCATTTGAAAATCCAGTTGAATCTTTAAAGGCTTTCGGTAATTTAATTAAAGATAATTTAGTAACTAGATTTGAAGGATTAGTTAATTTAATACCAAACTTAGGCAAAGCGATTGAACAATTATTTAAAGGAAATTTTTCAGAAGCTGGTAAGATTGCTGCAGATGCAGTTGGTCAAGTTGCTCTTGGAATGGAAAGCGTAACTGATACTGTTACAAATGCAACTAATGCTGTTAAAAAATTCACAGAAGAACAAATAAAAGAAGGTAAGGCTGCAGCTCAGGTTGCAGATATGAGGGCAAAAGCTGACAAGATTGAAAGAGAGCTAATTGTAAGTAGAAGTAAATTAGAATCAGAGATTGCACTATTAAGATTAAAGTCCAGGCAAGAAGATCAATTTAGTGCAGAAGAAAGAAAACAAGCCTTGTTAGATGCACAAGTTTTAGAAGACAGTTTATTAGACAAAGAAACAGAATTTTTAGAATTAAGAAGAGATGCACAGATTGCTGAAAATACATTTAGTCGAAGTAATAAAGAAAACTTAACTTTAGAAGCTGAAGCTATTGCAGCAGTAAATCGACAACAAGCGTCCAGAGCTAACACAGCACGACAAGTTCAGAGAGAAGTAAATACTATATCAAAGCAAATTCAAGGTGAAGAAAAATCTGCAGCTACACAATTAGCTAATTTTAAAAAATCTTTAAGAGATGCTGAAGCTGTATCAATGCAAGAAAAAAGGGACTTGGAGTTAATTAAAATTCAAGAACAATACGATAAATTAATATTACAAGCTGAAGAAAACAATGTTGCAACTGATCTCTTAGAAGATGCAAGAAGAGTTAAGTTATTAGAAAAACAAGCTGAGTTTGATGCAGCAGATGATGCTAAAGAACTAGCAGAAAGAGATAAAAAGCAAAAATTAATTGATGAAGATTTAGCAGCAAAACAAAAAATTGCAGATGAAGAGGCTGCCATTGAACAAGCGATGGAAGACAGAAGAAACGCAACTTTTGACAATGCTGTAAAATTAGCAGGTGAAGAAACTAAATTAGGTAAAGCTCTGTTATTAGCTAAACAATTCTTACTTGCTAAAAGTTTTATAATGGATGCTAAAGCTCAAATACTTGCAGCAAAAAATTCAGTAAATAAGGCAGTAGTAAAAGGAGCTGAAGCCAGCACAGAAGTAGCAGGTTCAGTCGCTAAAGCAGCAAACTCTGCACCACCACCTTGGAATATTCCTTTTATATTAACAGCAATATCAACAGGTGCCAGTATTATAAGTGCAGTAAAATCTGCAATTTCTTCAACTAAAACGGCTGCTGCATCAATGGGTGGTTCAGGAGGTGGGGGTTCTATTTCTAGTGCATCAGTAACTCCAGCGGCAGCTCCACCAGCTTTTAATATTGTAGGCTCTAGTGGAACAAATCAATTAGCAGATGCCATCGGTGGACAAAGTCAGCAACCAATTCAGACTTATGTTGTTGCAAGTGAAGTAACAAATGCTCAGGCTTTAGAAAGAAATACAATTGAAGGTGCAACAATAGGATAAATACAAAATCTAATAAAAAATACGTTATATAGTTATGAGAATAGTAGAACTAATTTTAGACG
>TARA_R110000796_G_scaffold14011_13_pt1 | contig 21452 bp, 17 predicted proteins | sample TARA_R110000796 | Tara Oceans TARA_R110000796 (sample SAMEA4397815) | marine metagenome | biome: Polar Biome; feature: [SRF] surface water layer (ENVO:00010504); material: water (ENVO:00002006), including particulate matter (ENVO:01000060) such as... | depth 5 m
GAACAATCGTGCGGTTCCGCAGTTCCGGCACCAGCGGATCGACGTCGATGACCATGCCGAGCAGGAAGGTGAAGGCCAGAGCCGAAAATATCCCGACGACAAGCGTGCTCAACGCTCGCCGGCCAAGCGAACGATCCCCGAGAGTGGCTGCCATTGCCAGCGCCATGGTTGGACCGAGGAGCGGCGCGATGATCATCGCGCCGATGACCACGGCGGTCTGGCCACTGCGCATCCCCAAAGCCGCGATCAGCGCCGACAGGATCACCGTCAGCAGATAATTGGGGCGCAGTTCGAGACTGGCCTCGATATCGTCATAAAGCTCGTTGGTGCTGATCCGGTCGCGGGTGAAGAATATTTCCAGCTTGCTCGGCGGTTTGCTCTCGCCGGACGGGGACGGCGCTATTTCCTCCAGTTCCGGAATTTCGGGCAAGACCGCCTCGACCTGGAGGACAAGAACCGAAAATCCTGCAATATTTTTGAAATTCCGGTCAAGCTCGGCGATCAACGACTCGATCGACCGGCTGGCCACCACGCAGGAAAATTTTTCGAGGCCGTCGGGCACGGGTTCCTGCCAGAATCGGCTACAATGTCTGGCAATAATCTCTTTGGTCCGCGGCACTTCTGCGTCGGGTACGAGTATTTCAACCAGCCTTGCAGACATATCCGGTTCCTTCCGCTTACGAGACGAATTTCACGCCCGACCAGGTCAGTCCGGCCATCCGCAATTCACCATCGTTTCAGCGCCGAAATCCTACATTTCCCCGCGTTCGCGCCGTATCGCAAACCATTTTTCGACATTGGCATTATGCTCTTTCAGCGTGTCGGCAAAGATATGCCCGCCCTTGCCGTCCGCGACAAAATAGAGCGCGCTGGTCTTCGCCGGATTCAGAACCGCCTCGATCGACGCGCGCCCCGGGTTTGCAATGGGACCTTTCGGCAAGCCCACCATCGCATAAGTATTATAGTCATTAACCTGGGCGATTTCCGATTGCCTGATGCGCCGGCCCAGCGGTTTCCCCTTGGTGATCGGATAAATAATCGTCGGATCGGCCTGCAGCATCATATTTTTCAGGACACGGTTGCCATAAACACCCGCTACCGTTCGCCGTTCCCGGGCTAGCGCCGTCTCTTTCTCCACGATTGCGGCAAGGATGACCGCTTCTTCCGGAGTTTTTACGACGCTGGCTTTTGTCCGCTTCGGCCAGAGTTCGGCAAGCGTTTCCTTCATCGCATCTTGCATCCGCTGCAATACCGCAGAGCGTTGCTCACCCCGTTCAAAGCTGTAGCTGTCGGGCAGGATAGAGCCTTCTGCGGGAACCGGAATATCACCCTTGAGCAATTTTTCGGCCATCAATTTTTCGTAGACTATGATCGACGGCGTTCCTTCGGGAACCGTGATCAGCCGTTGCACCGATTTGCCGCCTTGCAGAATATCCAGCACCAGCGCGTTGCTCGCGCCCGCCGGGATTTCGAATTCTCCGGCCTTGATCGGCTCCGATCCACCAAGAATCTTTGCCCGGTTCAGGAATGTATCGGCGGACTTGATGACGCCTTCCGATTCCATGACTTTTGCGGCCATGGCCAGACTGGAACCCGACTGGATGACAATCGTGCGCTGCTCTTCCAGCGGACCGCTACTGTTCCAGCCATAGAGAAAATTGCCCGCCAGCAGGACTGCAATGATCGCCGCTGCCGCCAGTATCAGGCAACCGAGACGACGCATCTTACTAGATGGCCTTCATGATGATGCTGGCATTGGTTCCGCCAAAACCGAAGCTGTTGCTGAGCACAGCCTTCACTTTGCGCTTCTTGGCAAAATGCGGCACCAGATCCACGCCTTCACAACCTTCATCCGGATCGTCCAGATTCAGCGTGGGTGGCACAATCTGGTCGCGCAGAGCAAGAATGCTGAAGATACCTTCAACCGCACCGGCGCCGCCGAGAAGATGGCCAATCGCCGATTTGGTCGAGCTCATCGACATTGTTTTGAGGTCATCACCGAACAGGCGCTTGATCGCCGCCAGCTCGATCGTGTCGGCCATCGTCGATGTGCCATGTGCGTTGACATAGTCGATGTCAGCCGTGGTCAGGCCCGAGCGTTTAATCGCCATTTCCATCGAGCGGAAAGCTCCGGTGCCACCAGGATGCGGTGCGGTCACATGATATGCGTCGCCGGACATGCCATAGCCGACAACTTCGCAATAGATTTTCGCGCCACGGGCCTTGGCATGTTCATATTCTTCCAGAACGACGACACCTGCGCCCTCGCCCATCACGAAACCGTCGCGGTCCTTGTCATACGGACGCGATGCTGCCGTCGGGTCGTCATTGCGTTTGGTGGATAGCGCCTTTGCCTGGGCAAAGCCGGCGATACCAATCGGACAGATGGTCGCTTCCGCGCCACCGGCCAACATCACGTCGGCATCATCAAGTGCAATCATGCGAGCCGCGTCGCCAATGCTATGCGCGCCGGTCGAGCAAGCGGTCACAACCGCATGATTGGGTCCCATCAGGCCATATTTGATCGAAACCTGGCCAGAAATGAGATTGATAAGGCGTCCGTGGACAAAATGCGGGCTGACCCGGCTTGGTCCGCGTTCGTATAAAACGATCGATTCTTTTTCAATTCCCGGCAATCCGCCGATTCCGGAGCCGATCGAACAACCGGCGCGCAGCCGTTCTTCTTCGGGCATATCGGTAAGGCCGGCATCTTCGAGCGCCTGGCCGGCGGCATCGATACCGTAGATGATGAACGGGTCAACCTGACGCTGAACCTTGTGGTCGACGCGCAGGTTGGGATCGAAGCCATATTCATGGTCCGCGGGTTTTACTTCGCAGGCGATATGACATTTCTGGTCCGATGCATCGAAGCGGGTGATTTTTCCCGCGCCTGACTTGGAAGCCAATATATTGGCCCAGGTCGTTTCAACATCTCCGCCCAGCGGCGTTACCAGGCCCATTCCCGTTACAACTACACGGCGCATATCATGCCTCTCCTTGCGGGCTTTCCCTGCCCTAAATCAAAAACGGCCACCGGTTCAGGATATTCCTCCCGGGCCGGTGAGCCGCTTTGCTGTTTTTCAGCGATCATTGGCCCCGAGGCGCGCCAGTTTTCGTGGCAGCGCCTCAAAATCAATTAGCCTTTGTTTTTGTCGATAAAATCGATGGCGTCTTTGACGGTACCGATTTTTTCAGCCGCATCGTCTGGAATTTCGACGCTGAATTCTTCTTCAAAAGCCATGACCAGTTCAACAATGTCGAGGCTGTCAGCGCCCAGATCATCGATGAACGCCGCTTCTTCGGTTACTTTGTCAGCTTCAACACCCAGATGCTCAACAACAATCTTTTTAACCCGGTCTGCAGTCTCACTCATGAGAGTTCCTTCTTAGTTTTATTAATTTCGCGTTTGTCCTACTGGCATGCTGCGCCGCTTGCAAGAGGGCAACAGCAGCTTTGTGACACGAGTGAATTTATTGGCGCAATTCCCCGTTCCGAAAATCATCCTCGATGATCCGAAGCGCGCCCCGCCACTCAAAATAATTATAGACCCATTCGCGCATTTCCAAATGTTCTGGATAGCCTGCGGCGGTCAGATCCTTATCCATCTTTCCGGACTGAAAGACCTCTTCCAGCATTCGCCGTCCGGTCTCACTGACATTATCCACATAATATTGATCCAGAAACGGCTTGAAATCACCGAGATTCTGAATTCTGTCGATCAACCCTTCTTCGAGCGCGCCTCCGTCCATCACCGAAAGCCGGAAAGCGTTCCGCGCTTGAATGTCGGACCACCCGTGCTCGGCCTGACAGGCCTCAGCGAGAATCCGCTCGCTTTCAAAGGCGTCTGTCTCTTTGCCCGCACGAACCATTGCATAATGGCCCCGCGCCCGATCAGCCGGGATTTGGCTGCTTATGCAGTCCAATCCTTCAATCGTCAGCAGACCCTGAGTCGGCATCGCGGCTTGCGGGTTTGCAGCCGTCACCAAAAGCAGAATGGCGGATAACATCCCGATCTGGCCCTAGCCGAGCATAGCCATGCCGCCATTCACATGGATGGTCTGACCGGTGACATAAGAGGCTTCCTGACTGGCCAAATAGACCACCGCAGCGCTGATATCGTCGCCTTTACCCATTTTTCCTGCGGGAATCTTGCGGTTGATCTCGTCTTTCTGGGCATCGGTCAGCGCATCGGTCATTGGTGATTCAATGAATCCCGGCGCGACACAGTTGACCGTGATATTGCGGGAGGCCAGTTCCTGGGCCAAGGCCTTGGACATGCCGACGAGACCGGCTTTGGACGCAACATAATTGGCCTGTCCTGGATTGCCAGTCGCGCCGACGACCGAGCTGATCGAGATAATCCGGCCATGGCGCGCCTTCATCATCGGGCGAGCAGCGGCGCGGATCAGGCGAAAGGCCGACTCCAGATTGACGCGGATCACGTCGGAAAAATCTTCGTCCGACATGCGCATCACGAGTCCGTCGCGGGTGATTCCCGCATTGTTGACCAATATGTCGAGCTTGCCGAGCTTTGCCACCGTGTCCGGTACCAACGCATCGACTTCTTCCGCTTTCGAAAGATCGCAAGGCATGACGATATGGCCTTCACCGGCCATTTGCGGGATCATCTCCATCAGCACGTGCATGCGCGTTCCGGAAAGCGCGACTGTCGCGCCTTGTTCAGCCAAGGATTTGGCGATCGCAGAACCGATCCCTCCCGATGCTCCGGTCACCAGCGCGGTCATTCCGCTTAAATCAAACATTCCCAATTCCTTCAAAATTCCGGCCGTTCGAGACCGGACGATATTGCTGTTACAGACTTTTCAGAAACGCCTCGATATCATCCATTGATATAAGGCTGACGGTTTGCGCGTCGGGAGTAATGCGTCCGACCATCCCGGTCAGGACCTTGCCGCCAAATTCGACAAATTGCTCGACGCCGGCTTCTGCCATATTGCCAACCGATTCGCGCCAGCGCACGGTCCCGGTTACTTGCTGGACCAGCAGATCACGGATTTCGTCGACGTCGGAAACCGCGGCTGCAGTGACATTGGCAAAAACCGGAACTATCGGCGAGAATATGCTCGCTTCTGCGAGCGCCTCTTCCATCGCTTCGGCCGCAGGCTGCATCAGCGAACAGTGGAAAGGTGCCGACACCGGCAGCAATATGCCGCGCTTGATGCCATGGTCCTTTGCCGCCGCAATCGCCCGCTCGATCGCGCCAATCTGTCCCGAAATCACAACCTGGGTCGGGTCATTGTCGTTGGCAACCGTGCAAATTTCACCTTGTGAAGATGCGTTTGCCAATGCTGACGCCTTTTTGATATCGGCGCCGAGCAAGGCCGCCATGCCGCCCTCACCTACCGGCACAGCCTTCTGCATCGACTGGCCGCGCAATTTCAGCAGACCCGCTGTCGTCGTCAGGTCAAGAGATCCGGCAGCGCAAAGCGCGGTATATTCGCCAAGACTGTGACCGGCGACATAAGAGCATAGATCGCCGAGCGATTTGCCGCCGTCTTTCTCCATGACCCGCAACGTTGCGATGGCATTGGCCATAATCGCCGGCTGCGCATTTTCCGTCAACGTCAGCTCGTCCAAAGGCCCGTCACACATCAGCTTGAACAGACTTTGTTCCAGCGCATGATCGACTTCCTCGAACACTTCCCGGGCGGTACTACTCGCCTCGGCAAGCGCTTTGCCCATTCCTACGGCCTGGCTACCCTGACCCGGAAAAATAAATGCACGCATATCGACCCCTTGGTTCTCAAATATATTTGGAGGAATTAAGCATGATTGGCTGGTCATGCAAGCACCGCGCATGTCTGAAGCGCATCGGACGAAACCATTTGCGCAATTTTAATCGCCTGATTAAGCCGTCTCTATGACCGATGAACTATTTGAAGAAAAGCTGGAAGCTTATTGCAAAGCCACATTTGGTGCAGAGGGTGAATTCAGCGAATTGCGGCGACTTTCCGGCGGTGCGAGCATGGAAAGCTGGGCATTTGCATATGGTGGCGAAGAATTCGTCCTGCGTCGCCTGCCCACCGGCCTTTCCGCTGATGACGACGGATTACGCGGCGTACCGCTTTCCGCCCAGGCCGATATCATCGAACTGGCCTGTTCTGCCGGCGTGACGGCCCCGCAGGTTCGCGGCAGGCTAAAACCGGAGCACGGACTGGGAGAAGGCTTCATCATGGCCAAGGCGGAAGGAGAAACCCTGCCGCACAAAATATTGGGTAATCCCGAGTTTGCCGAAGCCGAAGCAAGTCTGACAGAACAATGCGCCAGAGAACTGGCAGCCATACACAAGGTTCCGCTGGCTTCCCTGCCCGCCTCACTGGAATATTTCTCGCCCGCCGAACTGATCCGCGTCCAGAAGGATAAATATGACGAGATTGGGGGCCAGATACCGATCTACGAATATGTTTTCCACTGGCTGGAACAAAATGCGCCGGACGCATCCGACAAATATCTGGTGCACGGTGATTTCCGGATGGGCAATTTGATGATCGCCCAAGAGGGTCTTTCTGCGGTGCTCGACTGGGAACTGGCCCGGATCGGCGATCCGGTGCAGGACCTTGCCTATCTTTGCACACCAAGCTGGCGATTCGGACATTATGAGAAGGCCGCGGGCGGATTCGACAGCGCGACATCCTTCTTGCGCGCCTATGCCGCCGCCAGCGGCGCAGAAGTGGACCCGGACCGTTTCCGTTTCTGGCTGATCTATTCCACGCTCTGGTGGGGCATCGCCTGCATGGTGATGGGCCAAATCTGGCGCAGTCATGGCGACCGCTCGCTTGAGCGCACGGTGATCGGCCGGCGCGTGTCCGAGGTAGAGATCGATCTTGCCTTGTTGTTCGAAGAAATTTTACCGGACAATATTTGCACCCCGCTCGACTGGTCAACGCCCGATCCGGAACCGGCTTCTGGTGAAACCGGCTATGACGAGCTTCTGACGGCTCTGGGCGAATGGAACATGGAGCAGGTCCAGCCCGGACTGCAGGGGCATGACAAATTCCAGTCCCGCGTCGCCGGCAATGCCCTCGGCATCGCGCAGCGGCAGACGGAATGGGGTCCCGGCTTCAGGGACGCCGCTAACGCGAGACTCGCCGCTATCGGTTATGATCATCGACAGCTTTGCAGCGGACTTTCAGAAGGTGAAATCGAAATTACCGGTTCGGGGGTCTGGGACCATCTGCGCCTGTCCGCCCTTGAACGACTGTCTATCGACCAACCCAAATATGCCGGCCTGAAGGTCGCGCTTAACAAATGGAGACCATCATGACCGCTTTCGAAATCCCGCAGGAAATTGAAGACTATCTCGGCGTGCTGGATGCTTTCATCGAGGCCGAAATCAAGCCGCTTGAACAGCGCGATGACAATATTCGCTTCTTCGACCACCGGCGCGAAGATGCGCGGACCAATTGGGAAAATCAGGGCCTGCCGACCGAGGACTGGGAAGCATTGCTGGTCGAGATGCGTAAGATCGCCGATGCGGCGGGCCATTATCGCTATGCCTTGCCGGAGGAATTTGGCGGCCAGAACGGCACTAATCTTGGCATGGCACGGATCCGGGAGCATCTGGCGCATAAAGGACTCGGCCTGCACAATGACTTGCAGAACGAGAATAGTATCGTCGGCAATCTCGTACAGCCGCTGATGCTCCGCGACTTTGGTACCGAGCAGCAAAAACGCGATTATATCCCGGAAATGCTGGCCGGCAAAATGGGCTGGTGCTTTGGTCTGACCGAAGAAGATCACGGCTCGGACGCGACATGGATGGACACGACCGCTGTCCGGGAAACCCGCGACGGAGTCGACGGCTGGCTGATCAACGGCAACAAGATGTGGACCACCGGCCTGCACAAGGCGTCCCACGTGATGACCTTCGCCCGGCACAGCGGCAAAGACGGTGACGCCAGAGGTATCGGCTGCTTCATCGTGCCCGTTGATGCCGAGGGCTTCAAGGTCGGCGAATATATGTGGACATTCAACATGCCCACCGATCATCCGAAATGCTCCTACACCAATGTCTGGATTCCCGCCGACGCGGTGCTCGGCGATCTCGATATGGGTCTCGCCTGCGCCCAGCATTTTGTCCACGAGAACAGGATTCGCCAGGCAGCCTCTTCGCTGGGTGCCGCCCAATATTGCATCGATGAATCGGTAAAATATGCCGGAGAACGCAAACCGTTCGGCAAGCCTTTGTCGGTCAATCAGGGCATCCAGTTCCCGCTGGTCGAATTGCATACCGAGGCAGCGATGCTGCGCCAGTTGATCTACGCGACAGCGGCGAAGATGGACACCATGCCAAAGACCGACGTCGCCAAATATCTCTCGGCCCAGGTCAGCATGTGCAACTATCGCGCAAACCGCCTGTGCTGCGACGCCGCCGACCGCGCGATGCAGGTCCACGGCGGCATGGGCTATTCCCGCCACAAACCGTTCGAGCATATCTACCGGCATCACCGCCGCTACCGGATCACCGAAGGCGCGGAAGAAATCCAGATGCGCAAGATCGGTGGTGACATGTTCGGCTTCCTGAACAGGAAGAAATAGCAATTCTGGGTTGCATCGCTACGCTGATCGTTCAATATTCAAGCGAAGAATATCGAAAAAACAGGTAGTTCGGACGATGCAGGAACAGTTGATTGATCGTATTTATGAATGTTCCGTGGTGCCGGAGCTCTGGCCTGATGTTCTGGATGAACTGGCGCAGATAACCGATTCGATCGGCGGCATGCTGTTTTCCGCCCGCAAAGCGGTAAACTGGACGGCTTCGGAAAGTGTGTTCGATGCGTTTGACACCTATGTCAAAGACGGCTGGTTCGAAAAATGTCCCCGGCGGACTTGCATGATAGGCAAATCCCAACCGACATTTTTTGTCGAGCAGGATTTCTGGAACGAGGAAGAACTGGCCAATAATCCCTTTTACCGGGATTTCTTTCACCCGCGCGGTCTCGGCTGGTCGGCGGGAACGCTTCTGCAAATGCCGACCGGAGACAATATTGTCTTCAGCATTGAACGTCAGCTCGACCAGGGACCGATCGAGCGCAATCACGTCGACCGGCTGAACGAACTGCGTCCGCATCTGTTGCGCAGCGCCTTTGTATCGACCAGACTCGGCCTGCAACGTGCGCAAGGCGCTAGCGAAACCCTTTCAAAATTCGGCCTGCCCGCTCTGGTTCTCGACGCCGAGGGCAAATTTGTCGAAGCCAATGACCGGGCCCAATCCGTTGCCGACTATGTGAAATTCAACGAACCGGGTCGCCGCGTGGCTTTTTCGGATCGGCATTCGGACGCCTTTTTAGCCAGCGCCTTGAAAACATTGAACGTCGTTGCCTCGACCGACAGCCTTTCCTTCCCTATCCGCAATCAGGATGGCAATGCGGTTTTCGTCGGCCATGTCATGCCCATTACGCTGGCGGCCCACGATATTTTTGCCAATAGCTACGCGCTCCTATTCTTCACACCGCTTGACCAGACGCGGGCGCCGTCGACCGATCTGATGCGAAGCTTGTTCGATATGACCGTGGCTGAAACCCGCATCGCCAAAGGTCTGGTTAAGGGCCGGACATTGGCGGAAATTGCGGAAGACGGCGGCGTGTCGATCACGACCGTACGATCGCAACTGAGCAGCATCCTCGAAAAGACCGGCTGTGGCCGTCAGGCCGAACTGGTCGGACTGCTTGCCAATATCGCACTCGGTCAAAGCGACGAGAAACCGGACAGCTAGGCGACCCGCGCAAGCGTGAACCGACGCGACCAACGCGGCTGCGGCTTTCTAAAGACCATGAATATTCCCGGCTATCATTCATTTGAATGATGAACCGTCTTTTATCCCCACGCATAAACAATCTCACGGCTCCTCGACGGGGGAGCCAAGTATTTCCGCTTGAAAAGCGGTTTATCTGCACAGGGAGCTAGAATATCATGACCAAGTCACAATTTATCTCGACATCAGCCATCGCCTTTGCCGCCATGATCGCTTTCGGCGCGTCGGCGCAGGCGGCAAAGCAAGCAGCGGTTGAGCTGACACATTGCGATGCAAGCTATGGCACGATTGCGGTGGTCGAGGGCGATACACAGGGCTGGAGCAAATTCGAACTGGGCAGCCCGCGCGAACTGGTGACAGCCATTGCGCAGCAATCCGGCTGTTTCGAGGTCCATAGCGCAGCAAGCGCGACGCCTGCAGACTTCCTCGTCAATGTCATCGCCGGTGACAAGGAAGAGGTCGATCAGGGCGTTCAGGCGGCAAAAGGCCTTGCGACAGATGCCTTCGTCCGCTCCGGCGCAGCTGGACAGATGCTGGGCAGTGTACCGGGAGCAGGCGCGCTTATGGGCATGTTTGGCGGATTGGGCGGCAAGAAAAAAGTCGTTGCCGCAGGCATTCGCGTTGTCAGCCCCGCCAACGGCCAGACGCTGGTTGCCGGAACCGGCGAGGTCAAAAAATCGACCCTGTCGTTTGCCAGCGGCACCCCTTGGGTGGCTGGCGCCAACACGGCGGGCTATGCGGACTCCAAAGATGGCAAAATGCTGACCGAGGCGTTCATCATCGCCTATAATAGCGTCGTGTCCCAGGCCGGCGCGCTATCGGCCGTCCAGACGGCGGCTCCTGTGGCCGAGCCAAGCGCTATATATACCGTTGCGATCGATACGAACCTGTACGCCAGCGCGAACAAAAGCGCCGACAAGGTCCGCGCATTACGCGCCGATACCGAATTGACACCGACCGGCAGCAAAGCCGGCCTGTTTGTCGAGGTCAGCGACAATTACGGTACGAAAGGATGGGTTTCGGTGGAAGACTTGCGATAATAGCGACCCGATCGCAAGACTAGCATCGTCTGGAAGGGCGCTTTCCGAACGGAGAGCGCCCTTTTTAATCTATATAATCAACCCTATCGTCGATTCTGGTAAAAGGCGGCATTTCCCGCTATGACGACCGGATGATTTCGTGCCAGTGACACCCCTTGCAATCCCCAATCAATTCCGCCATAGGCGCCGCTTCCGCGTGAACCGGCCTGTCCGACTCATCTGGGAAAAAGAAGAAAGCCGGAGGGGCGTTCGCATGGTGCGGCGTCAGCGATCGGCGGTAAATGAAGGAATGATTGCATGCCAATGTATGAGCATGTCTTCCTTGCGCGACAGGATCTGAGCCAGTCTCAGGTTGATGCTCTTGCGCAGGAAGCCACCAAAATTGTTGAATCCAACGAAGGCAAGGTCGTTTTGACCGAAACCTGGGGCCTGCGTACGCTCGCCTACAAGATCCAGAAGAACCGCAAGGCACATTATGTCATGCTGCGTCTCGACGCTCCCGGCAGCGTTGTCCTGGAACTCGAACGCCAGACCCGGATCAACGAAGATGTTATCCGTTTCCTGACCATCCGCGTCGACGAGCATGAAGAAGGCCCGTCCGTGATGATGCGTAAACCCGACCGCGATCGCAAGCCGCGTCGCGATTTCGACAACAATTAAGCCAGAGAAGGAGTTAAAACATGGGACGTCCATTTTTCCGTCGCCGCAAAAGCTGCCCCTTTTCCGGCAAAAACGCACAACCAATCGACTATAAAGACGTGAAGACGCTGCAGGGATTCATTTCCGAACGCGGCAAGATCGTACCAAGTCGTATCACCGCAGTTTCAGCCAAGAAGCAGCGCGAGCTTTCCAAAGCTATCAAACGCGCTCGCCACATTGGCCTCCTGCCTTACCTCGTGAAATAGGAGCGAAACAATGGATATTATTTTGCTTGAACGCGTAGAGAAACTCGGCAGCATTGGCGACATCGTCACCGTCAAAAACGGCTATGCCCGCAATTTTCTGCTGCCTAACAAGAAGGCCCTTCGCGCCAATGCGGCGAACAAAAAGGTCTTCGAAGCCAATCGCCAGCAGATCGAAGCCGACAATGAAACGAAGCGCAAGGAAGCCGAAGCGGCATCCGGTAGCATCGATGGCAAGCAGATCGTATTGATCCGTGCATCGTCCGCCAGCGGACAGCTATACGGCTCTGTGTCGGTTCGCGACATTATCGAAGCGCTGAATGCTGACGGCAAGGGCACCGTGGTAGAAAAGAGCATGGTCATTCTGGAAAAACCGATCAAGACCCTCGGTGTTTTCGATGTCCGCGTTCGCCTCCACCCGGAAGTCAATGTCAACATTCAGGCCAATGTCGCCCGTTCTAACGACGAAGCTGACATGCAAAAAGACGGCGTCGACGTGATCGCTCAAATGTTTGAAGATGATCAGGCCGAGCTGGCTGCTGCAGCGCTTTCACCCGAAAGCGAAGACGAGGGTGAAGAAGCCGTCGAAGCATCTGCCGAAGCTGAAGCGGCTCCCGAAGCCACGGAAGCTGAAGAACAGGACGATACCGCAACCAAGGAATAGTCCTTTCCAAACCAGTTATGGGAAGCCCGGGTCAGGAACGTCGCAAGACGGTTCACCAGACCCGGGCTTTTTCTTTGGCAGTTGCGTTGGCCTCGGGACTGGCAAATCAGCCTAAGCGTTACACCCGCCTAACAGGCATAGCTATGCCGCAGGACAGCCGAGCTGCCTGCAGACGATACAATCTAATCTGATACGACGACGAATGCGCTGAGCAGCGTTTCCGCTCAATAGCCCATCAGGCTCATGACTTCCTCGCGGCTGCGCGCATCTTCCAGGAAGCAACCCAGCAAACGACTGGTGGTCATCGATACACCTGGTGTGCGTACGCCGCGCGCGGTCATGCAGCTGTGACTGGCTTCGATCACGACCGCGACACCATCGGGTTTGAGATTTTCCCAGATACATTCGGCGACTTCCGCCGTCAGCCTTTCCTGCACTTGCAGGCGGCGCGCAAATCCATGAAGCACGCGAGCGAGCTTGGAGATGCCGACAACCTTGTCGGTCGGCATATAGGCGATACTCGCCTTGCCGATAATCGGCGCCATATGATGTTCGCAATGGGAGTGGAATGGTATGTCTTTTAGCAGCACGAGCTCGTCATAGCCGCCAACCTCTTCAAAGGTCCGCGCCAGGTGCATGGCGGGGTTTTCCGCATAGCCTTCGCAATATTCCTTCCAGGCCCGCGCCACGCGCTTTGGCGTGTCGATCAGCCCTTCACGCTCGGGATCTTCACCCGACCAGCGGAGCAGCGTCCGGACCGCTTCCTGCACCTCCTCCGGTACCGGCATTTTCTGAGCTTCGCGCTCTGCAAGAGCGTCTTCGATAGAAAGGGAATGGTTGGCCAAATCAGGTCCTTCGGTTCATCAGATGCAATGCCGACGAACTACGCCAGCAGCGACCCATGCGCAAGTGCACCTTGGGCCATGGTCTGACAAAAAAGGATGGTGGTGCGCCCAGAGAGATTCGAACTCCCGACCCCTTGATTCGTAGTCAAGTACTCTATCCAGCTGAGCTATGGGCGCTAACCAGACGGTGCAGATAGGGGGTGAATTCCCTGCTGGCAACCCATAATTTGCGTTGCCGGCCCTACAATCAAAACAATCTTGCCTCGTTCGCACTCGCCGCCGGATACGGAGGCCTGAATGAGGCAAAATTGTCGTGCCGCCTGCACTCCGCATCCCCGTGCGGAGTGCGTGATTCTATTTGTTCCGCAGCGCCGCCTGTGCCGCTGCCAGACGTGCAATCGGCACGCGATATGGCGATGCGCTGACATAATCGAGACCGGTTTTCTCGCAGAAGGCGATCGAAGCCGGATCACCGCCATGTTCGCCGCAGATGCCGAGTTTGATATTCGGACGGGCTGCCCTGCCCCGTTCAGCGGCGATTTCAATAAGTTGTCCGACGCCTTCGATATCGAGACTGACAAACGGATCGCGCGGAAAGATGCCCTTGTCGACATATTGGGTCAGGAAACGCCCAGCATCGTCGCGGGAGACGCCCAAAGTGGTCTGCGTCAGGTCGTTGGTGCCAAAGCTGAAAAATTCACCATGCTCGGCAATCGCGCCGGCCATCAAGGCAGCGCGCGGCAGTTCGATCATCGTGCCGACAAGATATTCGATCTCGCGGCCCTTTTCAGCGAAGACTTCCTTCGCCATGCGGTTGACCACATCCTTCATCAATTCCAGCTCGCGCGCGGTGGCGACGAGCGGGATCATGACTTCAGGAATGGGCGCTTCGCCGCTAGCTTCTGCGACTTCACAAGCGGCTTCGAAGATCGCCCGTGCCTGCATTTCGTAGATTTCGGGATAAGTGACGCCAAGACGGCAGCCACGGTGGCCCAGCATGGGGTTGAATTCATGCAGTTCATTGGCCCGCTGTTTCAGCGTTTCGACGCCGACATTGGCGGCTTTCGCGACTTCTTCAAACTCCGACTGGTGATGCGGCAGGAATTCGTGGAGCGGCGGATCAAGCAGGCGGATGGTTACCGGCAGGCCGACCATGACTTCGAAAATCTGGCGAAAATCATTGCGTTGTTCCGGCAGCAGTTTTGCCAGAGCAACCCGGCGACCCTCTTCGTCCGGCGCCAGGATCATCTGGCGAACCGAGGTAATACGGTTAGCGTCGAAGAACATATGCTCGGTCCGGCACAGGCCGATGCCCTCGGCACCGAAATCGCGCGCGACCTGGCAATCGAGCGGGGTTTCCGCATTGGTGCGGACGCCAAGGCGGCGGACCTTATCGGCCCAGACCATCAAGACGCCAAAATCACCGACCAGCTCGGGCTGGATCGTATCGACTCGGCCGGCCATGACCTGACCGTTGCTGCCGTCGATGGTCAGCATATCGCCTTCTTTAAGCTCGCGGTCGCCGACTTTCATGACCTTGGTTTCATTGTTGATCGAAACCGTGCCAGCGCCGGAAACACAAGGCCTTCCCATGCCTCTGGCAACAACAGCCGCATGTGACGTCATGCCGCCACGCGCCGTCAAGATACCCTTGGCGGCATGCATGCCGTGAATATCTTCGGGCGAGGTTTCGACCCGGACGAGGATGACGTCATCACCCATTTCGGTGCGCCGTTCGGCGGTGTCGCTGTCAAAAACGATGAAGCCGCTGGCAGCACCGGGAGACGCCGGCAGGCCGGTCGTCAGCACATCGCGCTCGGCTTCGGGATCGAGCGTCGGGTGAAGCAACTGGTCGAGCGCCATCGGATCGACGCGCAAGACCGCCTCTTCCTCGGTGATCAGGCCATCATGCGCCATATCCACGGCGATTTTCAGTGCCGCCTTGGCGGTACGCTTGCCCGAGCGGGTCTGCAGCATCCACAGTTTTCCGCGCTCTACGGTAAATTCGATATCCTGCATGTCGCGATAATGGCGTTCGAGCAGATCGAAGACGGTCGTCAGTTCTTTATAAGTCTCCGGCATCGCCTCTTCCATCGACAGCGGCTTGGCATTGGCCTGTTCGCGCGCGGCTTTGGAGAGATATTGCGGGGTGCGGATGCCGGCGACGACATCCTCGCCCTGTGCGTTGATCAGCCATTCGCCATAATAAGCGCTGTCGCCGGTCGACGGGTTACGGGTGAAGGCAACGCCGGTGGCGCTGGTCTCGCCCATATTGCCGAAGACCATCGCCTGGACGTTGACCGCGGTGCCCCATTCGGAGGGAATGTCGTTGAGACGGCGGTAGACTTTTGCCCGGTCCGCCTGCCAGCTGCCGAATACGGCGCTGACCGCGCCCCAGAGCTGATCATTGACGTCCTGCGGGAAAGGCTTGCCCCATTGTTTCTCGACCAGCGCTTTATATTCGCTGACCAGAGCCTTCCAATGTTTAGACTCCATCTCGGTATCGGTGAAAAAGCCATTGTCTTCTTTGGCAATTTCAAGAGCCTCTTCAAAGGATCCGTGGTCGAGTTCCAGAACCACATCGGAATACATCTGGATGAAACGACGGTAGCTGTCCCAGGCAAAACGCTCGTCACCGGAGGTCTTGGCCAGACCTTCTACGGTTTCGTCATTGAGGCCGAGGTTGAGGACCGTATCCATCATGCCGGGCATCGAGGCACGGGCGCCGGAACGCACCGAGACCAGCAGCGGATCGGCAGCGTTACCGAATTTCTTGCCGGTGACGGATTCGATATGGGTCACGCCCTGCGCGACTTCTACGCGGACGCTGTCCGGATATTGACCGCCCTCGGCATAATAACGCGTACACATTTCGGTGGAGATCGTGAAACCCGGGGGCACTGGCAGACCGATATTGGCCATTTCCGCTAGATTGGCACCCTTGCCGCCAAGCAGGTTGCGAGCTTCTGTGGAATCACCGGGTGCGCCATCTGCGTCCATGCCGCCACCGAAACGATATACATATTGGGTCATTCTTGCTTTCAACTCCATATGTTAGCCCCACCTCTTCGGAGGAAGGGTCGGGGTGATGCCGTGCCGTAAAATCCGGAAAGTGCCATCGAGCCCCTTTCCGCATATTTCACCCCTGGATCCCCTCGCTTGAAAGAGAGGGTTTTGTTGGTCAGGTTCCTTATCGAAAAAACCCGCCGTCAAACTTTACAAACTTTACACTGTTATGAATCAAATATCGTCTAGCCCTCGATCTTCGAAAAATCAGCAACCTGGTGGACGGCGTTACGAAAGCGCGCGAGCAGGGCAAGCCGGGCTTCGCGCTTCGTTTCGTCATCGTCGTTCACGGTCACATCCTCGAAAAACTGGTCAATCGGTCCGCGCAGTGCCGCCAGCGCGGTCATCGCTGTTTCAAACTGTTCTGCCTCGATCGCAGCGGTCACTTCCGGCTGCGCCGCATCGAGCGCATCGATCAGCGCCTTTTCCGCTTTTTCGGGCGTGTAGGAAAGGGATTCTGCATTTTGCTCGTCAGACGAACGATCACCGGCTTCCTTCTTCAAAATATTCGAAGCCCGTTTGTAACCGGCGAGCAGGTTCACGCCATCCGTAGTTTCCACAAATGCCTGCAGGGCCTTCACCCGGGCGAGCAAGCGCACCAGATCATCTTCACCGCCCAGCGCGAACACCGCGTCGATCAGGTCATGACGGACGCCAGCTTCGCGTTGCTGGACTTTCAGGCGGTCGATTACGAGCAAAACTGACTCAGTTGACGGGTCTCCTACAAAATCTTCTCGGATATCCAGACTGCGCATTGCCTCATGGATCATGCCAAAGGATGTATGAAACACCGTACGAAGACTCAACCGGATGTCGTTCTTCAAAATTAGTCGCAGAATACTGATTGCAGCTCGACGCAAGGCAAAAGGATCTTTCGATCCGGTAGGTGCGAGGCCATGGTATAGAAAGCCTGAGATCGTATCCAGCTTATCCGCCAGACTCACCCAAACCGTCACCGGATCGGTAGGCACATCGTCGCCCTGCCCGACCGGCTTGTAATGATCTCTGATTGCGTGTGAGACTTCTACCGGAAGTCCTTCTTTCTCTGCATAATAGCCGCCCATCAAGCCTTGCAGCTCGGGGAACTCGCCGACCATTTCGGTGACGAGATCAGCTTTGCAGAGACGTGCAGCCAGTTGAGTCTGTTCTGGGTTGGCACGGAGTAACCCAGTCCCTTCTAAAGACGCCAACCACTCAGCCAACTTGACTACACGCTCTACCTTGTCGGCAACCGTTCCCAATTTCTCGTGGAACACAATGTTGCTCAATTTCTTCGCATGATCCTCCAACTTGGTCTTCTGGTCAAGTTCCCAGAAGAATTTGGCGTCGGAGAGCCGCGCGGCGAGGACTTTTTCATTCCCCGCTGTAATTGCCTTGCCGCCATCGCTGGCGTCGATATTCGCCGTGCAGACAAAATTCGGGGCCAAGGCACCGTTTTTGTCGCGGCAGATGAAATATTTCTGGTTCACCCGGGCGGTCAACTGGATCACCTCTTCGGGGACATCGAGAAACGCGGGATCGAACGACCCGAGCAACGGCACCGGCCATTCGGTCAGGCCGGCATTCTCGATCACCAGGCCTTCGTCATCGACCAGATCCAGTCCGGCATTGGCTGCCGCCTTGGCAGCACCATCGCGGATGATGTTCTGGCGCTCTTCATGATCGACCAGAACATGGCAGGCGCGGAGCTTTTCAACATAGTCACCGGCGTTTCCGATGGTGATCATGCCCTTATGATGAAACCTGTGTCCGACAGTATCATAGCCTGACGTCATGCCGTCAATTTCGCACGCGACCAGATCATCGCCCAATATCGCGACGATACCGCTCAGCGGCCGTACCCAGCGCAGACTTTCGGTTGACGCACTGGCGTCACCCCAGCGCATCGCCTTCGGCCACGGAAAGGCTTTGATGATCGCGGGAATGGCTTCTGCCAGAACATCCTTGGTATCGCGGCCCGGCTTGTTGATCACTGCAAAATAGGTCGGGCGTCCCTTGACGTCACGCACTTCGAGCTGGTCGCGGGTGACGTCATTCTTGCGGCAGAAACCGTCTACAGCCTGATCGGGCGCCGCTTCGGGCGGGCCCTTGGCTTCCTCGCTGACCGCTTCGGTCTGCGCGGGCAGGTCCTTGGCGATGAGGGCAAGTCGTCTTGGCGTCGAATAGACCCTGATCACGCCGGCTTTAAGGCCTGCTGCGGACATCTGTTCGGTGAACAGGCGTTCGAGGTCGACGCGCGCCTTCGCCTGCATGCGGGCGGGAATTTCTTCGGAAAGCAGTTCGAGGAGGAAATCAGCCATTACGCGGCCCACCCGTTCTTTTCCATATGCGCTTCACAGCTGCCCTTTGCGAGATCGCGGACGCGGCCCATGTAGCTGGCGCGTTCCTGGACGCTGATCACGCCGCGCGCCTGCAGCAGGTTGAACACGTGGCTCGCCTTGATTGCCTGCTCATAGGCCGGAACCGGGAGCTTTGCTTCGAGGCAATTTTCGCATTCGCCGACCGCCTTGTTGAACAGGTCGAACAGGGTCTCGGTATTGGCGACTTCGAAATTCCATTCCGACATCTGCTTCTCATTATCCAGGAAGATATCGCCGTAACTCACTCCGTTACCATTGAAATCCAGATCATAGACGCTGTCGACATTCTGGATATACATGGCCAGCCGTTCTAGCCCGTAGGTCAGTTCGCCGGCGACGGGCTTGCAATCAAAGCCGCCCATTTGCTGGAAATAGGTGAATTGCGTGACTTCCATACCATCGCACCAGACTTCCCAGCCGAGTCCCCAGGCACCGAGTGTCGGGCTTTCCCAGTCATCCTCGACAAAGCGGATGTCGTGCAGCATCGGATCGATGCCGATCGCGACGAGGCTGTCGAGATAGAGCTGCTGGATGTCCGGCGGCGATGGTTTTAGCACCACCTGATATTGGTAATAATGCTGCAGCCGGTTCGGATTTTCGCCATAGCGGCCATCGGTCGGACGGCGGCAGGCCTGCACAAAAGCGGCATTCCACGGATCAGGCCCTAAAGCGCGCAGGGTTGTTGCGGGATGGAAGGTCCCCGCGCCCATTTCCATGTCATAGGGCTGCAATATCACGCATCCCTTGTCGCTCCAGTAATTGTGGAGCTTCAGGATGATCTGCTGGAAGCTGAGAGGCCTCGTATCGGACAATTTCAGGGCTTTCTTCGCGAGTGCAATATTTACGCGCTGCTTTGGCGAAGGAGGGCACTAGGGTCAAGGGAGGAATGGCCGGACTGCTACCTTATTCGTCATGCGAAACTTGTTTCAGCACCCCGCGAGATGTTTTCCAGCGGCCCGGGGTCCTGAAACAAGTTCAGGATGACGAGTTCATTCCGCCGCCACCAATTCTTCTGCTGCCTCAACCGTAACCGACACCGCATTCAATACAGCATTACCCGACAACGGGTCAAAACGCTCGGTATCGGTCAAATCGTTGATCGAAACCCCCGGCTTCTCACGGGCCACCGAAAGACCGACGCCTTTGCGTCCGTGACCGAAGCCATGCGGGATAGACACCACACCCGGCATGACGTCATCGTTCACTTCGACCGGGATATCGACGCTGTTCACCCGGCTGGTGACCGTCGCCATGCCGCCATCGGACAGGCCGCGCGCTGCTGCGTCATCGGGATGGATCATCAGGGTGCAGCGGTCCGGCCCCTTGAGCAGACGTTTGCTATTGTGCAGCCAGCTGTTGTTCTGACGCACGTGACGACGGCCGATCAGGCGCAGGGCATCCGGCTGCTCATTATCGAGCGAAGCGGCAAAACGCTGCAACTCGGCGAGAAAATCCGAATGGGCGCAAAGGATCATCTTGTCCTCGGTGCGCAACCGTTCGGCCATGCACGGGCGCAACGGCCCGAGATCAATGCCATTGGGTGCTGCTTCCACTTCCGCCAGCGTCAGTCCGGCGGGCGAGCTTTGCAACATGCCGTCGAGCACATCGCGCGGCTCGCGGATATTGGGGACATCCTGCCCGTCCTGCACCAATATTTCCCGGGCCAGTTCCGCGATAATCTCCCAGTCGGTCTTCTCGCCGTCCTGCAGTTCGAAGATCGCCGGCGAGTAGCTGGCATAGTTGCGGATCGCCAGCGGGCCGAAGAAAAACGGATAATGATCCTTCTCCAAAGGTCCGCAGGGTGGCAATATATAGTCGGCGTGGCGGCTGGTCGCGGTGACATACATGTCGAACGAGACCATCAGGTCGAGTCTCTCCAGCGCGCGGTCCAGTTTAGCGCCGTCGGGAGCGGACAGCACCGGATTGCCGGTTACCACGAACAGCGAACGAATCCGCTCGTCATCCTCGCGGAGCATCTCGTCGGCAAAGGTCACCATCGGCAATTCGCTCATCACCGACGCCATGGTGCCGCGCACCGTCTCCGCCGTGCGCACCGATCCCCTGCCCACCAGATTGATCGTGTCGAGCGCCGGTTCCGGCACCATCGTACCGCCGACCCGGTCGAGATTGCCGGATGCGATGTTGATCACCTGGATCAGCCACTGGTTGAGCGTGCCGAATTCGCAGACCGAGACACCCATCCGGCCATAGATGGCGGCGGGCTGGTCTGCGGCCAGTTGAGCGGCCATTTCCTGCATGTCAGCAACGGAAATTCCGCAATGGTTCGACAACTGGTCCATATCAAAGCCGGCAACGGCGGGTTCGATGGCGCTCCAGCTGTCATCAAGGATATCCTCGACTCGGGAAATATCGACCAGCCCTGCGTCAAACACGCTTTTCAATATCCCGATCAATAAAGCAGTGTCGGTCCCCGGCTTCACAAAATGATGCGCGTCCGCCAGCTTGGCGGTTTCGGTCCGGCGCGGATCGACAACGACCAGCTTGCCATCGCGGGCCTGCATTTCCTTCACGCGTTTTTTAAAGTCGGGCACGGTCCAGATGCTGCCGTTGGACGCCGCCGGATTGCCGCCGATGATCAGCAGATACTGGCTGCGGTCGATATCGGGCACCGCAGCAAGGCTGACATGACCATACATATGATATTGCACGACATGATGCGGGATTTGATCCAGCGTCGAGGCGGAATAGATATTCTTTAGCCCGATCGCCTTGCGCAGGGTACTGATCTGGGTCGCAATGCCATAATCATGAGCGGCGGGATTGCCCATATACATGGCCG
>TARA_R110000796_G_scaffold71327_8_pt1 | contig 21407 bp, 29 predicted proteins | sample TARA_R110000796 | Tara Oceans TARA_R110000796 (sample SAMEA4397815) | marine metagenome | biome: Polar Biome; feature: [SRF] surface water layer (ENVO:00010504); material: water (ENVO:00002006), including particulate matter (ENVO:01000060) such as... | depth 5 m
GAAGAAGCCGTTGACACGGCTTTTCTTTTATGGTATAATAGTTATATTAATGAAAGGAATATAATATGACACCTCAAATCTTAAATGACATCGTAAATGTTCTTAAAGCTGAAAAAATCAAAATCGCTGAAAAGGTTGAAGGCGAAGGTAGAGTAGCTTCTCTTTCTGATGAGGGAAACATTATTCGTTTCCTTGAAGCTCATCCTACTTTAGGTAAACACATCTCTCCTGAAAAGCCTCGTTCTTTTGGTGATATGATTGTAATTGATTACGATGGTAAGACTCGTCACCCTGTAAATATCAAAACATCTATTGGTAGTTCTGATAACGCCACCTCTAAAGGTGGTTTTGTTTATGCCTTAACAAACTTAGATATTGATGGTATTCCTTTCTCTATGGGATGGAAAAAGTATGTTGATCTAATTGATTCTCATTCTGCTGATATCCCAGGCAAAGATTACTGGTTTTTGTCTGTAGATAAAAATGACTCTTCGAATGTAATGGTACGTGGCGCTAAACAAATCGCTAACTATGGTGAAAATGCTAACATCGCTAACTGTCTTCAAATCAATTGGACTAAAGAAAAAGCTTCTGAAGCAGTTGATCGTTCTTATGAAGAGGCTTATGATACTCTTGTTGGTGGTATCCTTCGTTGTTGGATGAAAGCACTCAACAACTTGCCAGCAAAATGGCAAAAGGAACTTTGCGGTTGACACTTTGTTGCTTATGCAAAGAAAGGTTTATTATGTTTAGTGAACAAACAATCCGTGAACTCCAAAATATGGATATTACTTTAAGCTATAATAACGATCTATCCGATAAGGAAAAACAAGACGTTCATTATATGTTTGAAACTAATATGCAAAGACCAGGACCTCGTAAAAAAGAGCAAGTTTTCTTAGATACTCTTCGTGGATATCTGTGTGAACTTGCTCTTGATCGTTGTATTACAAATTGTACTGATAATGCTCCAGTCACTAAAGGTGCTGAAGGACTTTCATATATACAACGTAAGACTGATAAAATTATAGATGGTATGCGGGTTGAAGTTAAGTCTTGGAACTCTTCATATATGCATGCAATGCCTATGACTCGAGCTCAGGCAAACTCTATTGATAGTGCTATTCATATGAATGATTACTTTATTATGATGAGCTGGACTGAAATCAAAAAGCTTCGCTATCAAATTAAACCTCATTGCCTCATCAAGGCTAAGGAAATTTATAAAGGATGGAAAGTCATTAACTGGAAATATTCGAACGTAGGTATTGACATTTCTCAATTTACAGATTATAATGATTATATTATGTTAGACAAAGGAGTTTTGAATGAAGTTTGATAATGGCAAACCACCGATTAATCTTGTTCCACCCGAGGTAATCGTTTCTGCTGCGAACGTGTTTGGTTTTGGTGCTGAAAAATATGGTGAAAACAACTGGCGCATGGATCTTGATAAGTTTCCATATTCGCGCCATTATGCTTCTATTATGCGACACCTCTTAGCATTTCATTCAGGTGAAGACATGGATCCTGAAAGCGGCCTGCCTCATACACACCATGCATTGACTCAAATGATGATCTTGGTTATGTGCGAAATGCAGGGTAACACTGAATTAACTGATGATAGATTTAAAGTAGAGGATGTATAATGCAAAATGTAAATGATATTCGCGAGTACTTTGTTGAAGAACTAAAAGCTGAACGCTTTACTACTGATAAAACTGGTGCTAAAACAATTGAAATGCTTGGCGCAACCTTTATTGCAGACGAACCAGCTATCTTTGGCACGCCAGTCCAATCTTATATTGATGCTGAGCTTGCTTGGTATGAATCTGGCTCTACTAACATTAATGATATACATGGCAAGGATAAAGCTCCGCCTGCCGCATGGCAATATGCCGCTGACGAATATGGAAACATCAATTCTAATTACGGCCATTTGGTGTTTTCTAGCAAATATCATACTCAATATCAAAATGCGTTTAATGAACTATGGAGAAATCCAGATAGCCGTCGTGCTCAAATGGTATATAACCGCCCATCTATTTGGGTTGAGTTTGATGAAGGCGGCAAGTCTGATTTCATTTGCACTAACGCGCAGGCTGTTTATATTCGCGATGGCAAATTGCATATGGTATCGCAGATGCGTTCGAACGATGTAGTGTTTGGCTATAAAAACGATTACGCCTGGGCCCAATATCTTATGGACAAGTTTGTTCAAGATTACAACACTGAAGCTAATATTCGCAACACAACATCAACTTTTGGAGAACCTGTCCAGCTTATTACCAAAGGTGATCTTATTTGGTCTGTGATGAATTTGCACGTATATTCTCGCCACTTTGATTTAGTAGTTTAATGGTTGAGCTTATTCAAATAACTGATATTCTTGAGCAGAAAATTCGTAAAGAAAAAGAACTCGAGTTTTATACAGAAGAACTAAAAAAACTACAGCGAAAAATGTTTTTTATTCAAAAGGATATTGATGTTACAAATATCATCATTAATATAATTGAGAAAGAAGCAGTGCTTGACATTAAAAGCTCAATGGAAAAACGCATGATAGGAAAACCCGATGATTAAAGATTGGTCGCTTGATACAATTAAAAATGAAATTAATAAAATTGCGTACGGTGAGTCAGATCCTCGAATGGATGGCTACACTACGTTTGGTTGCAAACAGGATTTGTATAAAGTTTTGTTTCACGTACAAGAAAAACTCAATAACTGTTCTACGTATGAAGGAGAAAGAGGATGGGCCAAAGCGGCTGTTTTTTCTCCAGTATTTGAAAAAGATTATCCTCGCTCCGAAGCTGTGAATAGGCAAGAACCGTATGACGAAACTATGAAACGTATGCACCGCGAGGAAGACGCTCGGCAACTCAAATGGGATCAGATCCATCAGAATTGTGTAGGGCGACAACTTAAATGGGATCAACGTTTCATGGAAATGTGCAAAATGATTGCTAAGTGGAGCAAAGATCCGTCAAGCCAAATTGGCGCTGTAGCTGTTAACGACGAGCGACGCATTCTTGCAACTGGTTATAACGGGTTTCCTAAGGGTATTGCTGATACTGAAGAACGTTTAAACGATCGCGAAGAAAAGTATCCGCGCATCGTGCATGCTGAAACGAATGCTTTAATGAATGCACTATATGCTGGTGTTAGCCTAAAAGATGCAACTATGTATGTTCACGGTTTACCGGTGTGTCCTGAATGCGCTAAGCTTATTATTCAAGCAGGCGTACGTAGAGTTGTTATTAACGATCTTGTTAATTCAAACGCTCACTGGAAAGATTTATGGATTACACGCACAAGCCCTATGTTTAAAGAAGCTGGTATTGTGGTAATGATTCTTGGCGAATAACTTAACAGACATCTATACTGGTGTAAAGAAAAACGATCCAAATAGGCGGGCGAACGATTTTTATCCGACTCCGCCTTTAGCAACTTATGTGCTATGTAAATACGGCAGCGTCCCTACAAGTATTATTGAACCTTGCGCGGGCCGCGGCCATATATCAGCAGAGCTACTGCGGAATGGACATGAAGTTGCATCATATGATTTGAATCAATATGACGATCCATTGTGTGCTATAAATACACCATATGACGCTTTAGATATGACAAAACATCCTTTAGCCACAGGCGTTGTTACAAACCCGCCGTACCATAAAAACTTACCGCACAAGCTCGCTGAAAAGTGGATTAAAGAATACGACTACGTTGCTATGTTTCTAAGGCTTACTTTTTTAGAAGGTAAAAAGCGAAATAAACTGTTTACAAAACATCCACCTAATGATATAATATTCCTATCTGACAGGGTTAGATTTAGCGCTGACGTCGCTGAGCCTATTAAAAAGAAGGACCAAATTGGTGGTATGATTGCTTATATGTGGATCGTGTGGGATAAAAATAAAACGTCACAAAACTTACAGTGGGTTAACTTGGAAGATAATTATGAAGAGTGGCGTGTTAATATGGAGAATAATTTATAATGAAAGTAGCGTTTATTTTTGGTAAAGGAATTGAAGGTTGTGGTGTTACTCGCGGAGCTACTATTTTAGAAAAGTGGCTGACTGAACACGGTCACCAAACCGTTAACATCGATTTTGATTGCGGTCAGATATTTTACCGCGCTAGGAATCTTAGCTTTACCGGGCCCATATTAAAGTGCGAGAAAAACTGGACCGTAGACGATTGTAAAGATATTTTAGCAGAAGTCAATAGCTGCGATATAGCAATATTGCATTCAGTGCCAACACGTAAGCAAGAAAAATATATCGACCGGTGCCGTGAGTTTATGTCGCGAGTACACGATCCAATTATTGTTGTACATGACCATGGAATTACAAAGAGTAATATTAATATGATTCCGCAGGGTGGTGAAATTATGTCTATGGCTGATGTTGGTGTAGTTCAATCGTTGAATGGTCATTCAAAACAAATGTATACTGCAATCGATAAGAGTATGGAATCAAACCTATACGAAAATCCAATTTGGGTTGATACTCAGTTATATGACAAGTTCAGGGCTTCGGCCGAAGAACGCCGCAAGCACATTGTTTATATGGGTAGAATGTCAAGCATTAAAGATCCGGCGATGATATGTCGCTTGCTACCGCATGTTGATATAGACGAATGGGACTTGTCGTTGATTGGGTGTGAAAGGTCTATCTCGGGCGCAACAGTAACTGAACCGCTTGATTTGTGCACAGCACCATATATCCCAGCTTATCGCAATTTAATTCGTATCCACAGTGTGAATGTTAAGGGTGAAATTAGAGTTCCTCGCGCCGAAGCTCTCAAAACTAATACTAAAATAAATTCATATGAAAAATATGCTTATGATTGGGGTATGGAAACTCTTGGTAAATCGATGGGTTCTTGGTGCGGATACCGTCTTAGAAATTCAGAAGAATATGGTAATCGTATGGAATATACTATGATTGAGTCGTATCTATTATCTATGCCAATTATCCAACGACATTTTGCAGAAAACGCAAAATCACCTGAAGGCAAATTGTGGGGTGAATATGATGGACCTATTATTGCAGAGGCCAGAGAAGAAGCGTTCATAGCTGATGAAATGAAACGCATAGCCGCATCGCCAAACGAGTTTAATGAACGTACACGAGCATGCCAAGAATTAATCAACAAATTTAACAATATTGACGTCCTTGCTCCAAAGTTTTTAGATTTTGTGTTGACAAAAGGCAAGAGAAGTGATAAGATTAATTATATTGAAGCTATTTCTGATTTCTTTCCAGACGCGGCCGCGCGGCGCGCAAACGGCGAAATCATTGTAAGCTCTGGTACATCTATATTGAACAAAAAGCCTATGACGCTTGTAGCAGGTAAAAACAATGAAATTAAACCAGTCAAAGATGTCGCGTCACTCGAAGGCTTTTTCTAATGTACTATAAACGAATTGTTGTTGATTTTGATGACACCTTAGCGTGGCACAAAGGGCGCAAGTTTAACGAGGCCGCGCCCAACGAGCCGCTGATTAATAAGCTTAACAATCTATATAACCAAGGATGGCAAATCGATATATTCACAGCACGTGGATCTATTTCCTGCAAAACACGAGAAGCAGCTTCTACTAAGTATCGCAAAGATATGGAAACATGGCTCGCAAACAACAATGTGTTATATCATGATTTATCCTTTGACAAACCCTTGGCAGCTTACTATATTGATGATAAGGGTATTTTACCTGAAGACTTTATGAAAGTTGATATTCGCCCACTTGAAGGCGGATTATCTGGTGGCGAGATCTATACCGATGGCAAGTTAGTCCACAAACAAGATGAAAACGCACATTCTACAGGTCAATGGTTTGCAAGTTCAATTGGTATTAATACTCCTGCTCTGCATAGAATTGTTGGTGACACTATTACTATGGACTATATTGAAAACGACAAAGCGTTTTTTAAAGAAAATTTCCATAGGAGTCTTGCAATAGTTCAAGAAACTTTATTAGCAATGGCGGACATCGATCCACTCCAAGAACTATCGTATCAATCCTACGTTAATCGCATTAGAGTACATGCTGAAGCATCTGGTCGCGATCATCTTGTATCTAATGTTGAAGCAATTAAAGACTATAATTTAAAACAAACCTTTGCACATGGTGATTTTGGCATCAAGAACATGCTATTTACTAATATGAGTGTAACAATGATTGATCCTATTAGTGGAGTGTTTGGATGTACTGCGATTGATTGTGCTAAGTTTATTGCAAGTTTAATTATTAACGATTACCACAAAGATTATTATGTGCCTACTTTTGAATATCTTTCTATGTTTAATTTCATAAATAAAGATATGCTTTCGTCACTAGTTGTCGCTGAGATAACACGAGTGTATAAGTACCATCCCAACAAAAAATATATTATGGAGTGCGTGAAAAATGTTCGTGAACATTGCTAAAATTGCGGATGAGCTAAACAAAGAGCCAAGTGAAGTGCGTATCGGGTTTACCTGTTCTGCGTTTGATTTACTTCACGCTGGTCATATTGTTATGCTACAAGAAGCTAAATCATTGTGTGATTATCTTATCTGCGGACTGTTGACCGATCCAACTGTTGACCGCCCAGATCAGAAAAATAAACCAATCCAAACTCCGTTTGAAAGATATGTCCAATTAGCTGGGTGCAAATACGTTGACGAAGTAATTCCCTTTACAACAGAGCAAGAAATAGTTGATATGATTCTAACTATTCAACCTCATATTCGTATTGTTGGCGAAGAATACGAAAATACAGCTCATACAGGTAAAGGCCTTTGCCCAATTCATTATAATAAACGCCGTCACTCTTTTTCATCAACAGATTTAAGAAAAAGAGTAACTAACGCATCTATGGAAACTTAAAAATGAATATCACACACGCATCAATCGTTCCGTTAATCGGCGGCGAAACTATTGGCTCACATCAGGCGTTCGGCGCGCCTCCAATTCATTTTATGTCATATGAGCCTTTTGCATCGAACGACAGCCACATTTTAAATTATTATGATAACAAAATTCCGTATTACGTACTAGATAAGGGCGATTTGCCACCAGTTAACGAGAGAGCTGACGTGGTATCGTCGGTATGTCCATGCGCAGGTTTATCTATGATGAGCCAAGGATACGGAGATCATAATGAAAACAACCAATGGCTAGGAAAAACTGCAGAGTACATCCTTGGCGAGTATAGGCCAAAAGTATATTGGGGTGAAAATGCTCCAGCTTTTGCTGGTAAAGTTGGTACAACAGTACGTAATCAGCTTAAGCAAATAGGTAAAGATAACGGATATACAATGAGTGTTTATCGTACCAAGTCTCTATTACACGGTGGTTCACAGGTTCGCGAACGTTCGTTTTATTTCTTTTGGCAGAATACAAAAACACCTTTGATTGGCTACTTCAATAGACCGCATGTTCCCATTGAAGAACTTATTCGTAACGTTAAGTCTAATTCTCAGATGGAACCAATCAGCAAGAAAAAGCCGACTGACGATCCTTTTTATAAATTTATTCTTGAAGAAATCCATGGCGGCCGCACACACGCAGAACACTGCGCAGCAGTTAGGCCAACCTCAGCGCGTGGTGCATGTGTATATTCTTATATTGAACAGTCTGGATATAATTATTTGCAGGTTGCCGATTGGATGCAAGTAAACGGATATGAACAACACGTAGAGAAATGCAAATATAAATACGAAAAACTAAAAAGCGGTGGAAACATTATGCGTCGTGGTGTTACTATTCCTAAAGATCGCATTGGTGCTTTTGTTGGACATTACCCTACTATGCTTACTCACCCAGACGAAGATCGGTTTATCACGTATAGAGAAGCTATGACTATTATGGGGTTGCCTAGCGACTTCGAATTAGTTGACGCAAGTCCTAAAAATGCTAATCATATCTGCCAAAACGTCCCTGTACAAACAGCAGCTGACATGGCTGGTGAAGTGAAAAAATATTTACAAAACGAGTTAGAAATGGTTGACACAGACTACATTTTACAGTATAATCATAAACAGAAAGCAGCATACGTAGAAAGATCTACGTCATTAGAAGGGTTTTACGCATGAGCAATCATCTTATTATTGATTTTGAAACTATGAGCACAAACGCGTCAAAGTGCGCTGTTATAGATTGTTCAGTTATGGTATTTAACATGGATCGATTTTCTAAAAATCCTTATAGTTTAGATAGTATAAAAGATACAAAAAAGTTTAAGCTGTCGATTGTAGATCAGGTTAAAAACTATAATTGGGAAATTGATAAAAGCACTTTACAGTTTTGGGAAGAACAAGATCCAATTGTACGTGCAAATATTTCTCCAAAAAAATCTGATTTGACTGTGAAAGAATTCGTAAAAAGCTTTCATGAGTTCTTAATTGAATCTCCAAAGATTGATTTTTGGTGGAGCCGATCAAATACTTTTGATCCTATTATTCTTTCAAGAATTTTTAGCGCTGAAGGTAAACTGTCACACTTAGAAGAATATCTTAAATATTGGAAAGTTCGTGATACTCGCACATATATAGACGCAAAGCTGAACTTCCCAAAACAGGGTGCTTTTGCTCCAATGACTGACGAAGGCATCTGGAATTCTAAATTTCAAAAACACAATAGCGCGTGGGATATTCTTGCTGATGTGCTTAGATTTCAACAAATACATCGCGCAGAAAACGATCTAGATTTACTTTAAAGGAAATATATTATGGACATCAAAATTACAACAGAGCATCTACAAAATTATAAAATATTTGTTGGAGCTCCAATGTATGGAGGTCAATGCGCAGGATCGTTTTGCAAATCAACAAACGATCTTTCAGCGTTGTGTGCGAAGTACGGAATTGATCTTAAGTTTTATTACCTATTTAATGAAAGCTTAGTTCAACGAGCAAGAAACTATGTAGCAGATGAATTTCTTCGTTCTGAGTGTACACACTTAATGTTTATTGATGCTGATATCGGGTTTAAAGCAAACGATGTATTGTCTATGTTAGGAATTCAAACACTTCAACCAGAAAAATACGATATTATGACTGGCCCTTATCCTAAAAAGACTGTTGCGTGGGAAAAGGTTAAAACCGCGGTTGAAATGGGAATGGGTGATGAAAACCCGTTTGATTTAGAATATTACGCCGGTGATTATGTTTTTAATATGGCACCCGGTGTTACGTCGTTTAAAATTAATGAACCAGTCGAAGTAACTGAAGCTGGAACTGGGTTTATGTTAATTCCAAGAGAAACACTTGAAAAATACGCAGAGGCATACCCAGAACTTAAATATATTCCTGACCATGCAAGAACGGCAAACTTCGATGGTACTAACGAAATCACTGCCTTTTTTGATTGTGAAATTGATCCAGACTCACGAAGATACTTATCTGAAGATTATTTCTTTTGTAGAAACGCTACAAAAATTGGGCTTAAAGTTCACATGTGCCCATGGATGGAACTGACTCACGTAGGAAGTTTTATATTCAAAGGATCTTTAGGCGCAGTAAGCGCGCTTGGCGTTACTCCCACTGCTTCAAAATTATCAAATCGAAAAAACTACAAGAAAAAACCCAAAAAGGCATTTAGGGCATAAATTATGATTGACATTTATTGAAACATGTGTTATATTAAAATATATCAATAATAAAACTTAGGAGAAACTATATAATGAAATTTTCAGATCGTACCCTTACTATTTTGAAAAGCTTTGCTGCGATTAATAAATCAGTCATCATGAAACCTGGTAATGTTCTTAAAACTGTTACACCAGAAAAAACGTTAATTGCAATTGCAAATATTGAAGATACTATACCAGATCATGCTGTTATCTATGACTTGTCAAGATTCCTTTCAATCTTGAGTCTACACCAAGATCCGGATATTCAATTTAATGATCGGTATTTTACTATCTCTGAAGGTAGTAAGAAAAAAACAAAATACGTCTATGCTGACGCATCGATGGTTATCGCACCTCCAGAAAAAGAATTGTCTATTCCTTCTGAAGATGTGAAAGTAACTGTTGTGTGGGATGATTTCCAATCTGTATTGAAAGCAGCGGGCGTTTTACAATTCGAAGAAATCGCCTTTGTTGGTGAAGATGGCAAATGTTTTCTTCGAGCAATTGATAGCAAAAACCCAACCGCAGATGCTTATGGTGTAGAAATCGGCGTAACAGATGATACGTTTACGATTATTGTTAAAACAGATAACCTTAAACTGCTTCCACAAGATTACGAAATAGTACTTTGTGCAAAGGGCATATCATACTTTAAAGGATCTGACGTATCTTATTATGTTGGAATTGACGCTAAATCTACTTATCAGAAAGGCGAATAATGTCAGACAAAATCGAAATCACTTCACAGGATATCGGTAATGCCGTTGCTATTATTGATATTTGCGTAAAACGTGGCGCGATTGAAGGTAGCGAACTGTCAGCTGTTGGCGCTATCCGAGACAAGCTTGACTCTTACGCAAAACAGGAAGCTGATAATAATGCAGATGAAACATAAGCAAAATAAACTATATACAAACTTGTAAAAGCAGTGTATTATAAAATAGTCAAGACAATTTCTTTAAGTTGTCTTGACTTTACATTATGAAATTCTTTGAGGTAAAATATGTTGATAGAATGTAAACCAAATGAAGTGTTATATGTTGAGAAATATAGACCACAAACTATTGAAGATACTATTCTTCCACAGAAAACAAAAGACGTATTTAAGAAATTTGTATCTGATGATACAATGCCAAATCTGTTACTCACTGGCGGACCAGGTATGGGTAAAACAACTGTTGCTAAGGCGATGTTAAACGAATTAGGATGCGACTACATCGTAAAAAACGGTTCATTAAACGTAAGTATTGATACGCTTCGTTATGAAATTTCTACGTTTGCTTCATCTGTATCCTTTTCAGGTGGACGTAAATTTGTTATTCTTGACGAGGCTGATTATCTAAACGCGACAACCGTCCAACCCGCCCTTCGTAATTTTATTGAAGAGTATTCTAAGAATTGCGGATTTATTTTTACGTGCAATTTTAAAAATCGTATTATCGAACCGCTCCGTTCTCGTTTATCTGAAATAGACTTTTCTATTGAAAAAAACGATCGGCCAAAGATGGCAGCTCAATTCTATAAACGCGTTCTTTCTATTTTAGAGCAAGAAAACGTTGATTACGATAAAGCTGTTGTAGCAAAAGTAATTGAAAAGCATTTTCCAGATTTCAGGCGTGTGCTCACCGAGCTTCAAACTTACGCAGCTTCAGGTCGTATTGATGAAGGTATTTTTACTAACCTAAAACAAGAATCAATTGAACAGCTATTCGTTATGTTGAAGGAAAAAAACTTTACTGGAATGCGTAAATGGTGCGCTGATAATAGCGATCAAGATACTACTGAAATGTTTCGGCACATATATGATACTGCAACTGCTAAGGTTGAACTTAAAAGCTTACCAGGATTTATCGTAACTCTTGCTGATTATATGTACAAAGCGCATTTTGTTGCAGATGCAGAAATTAATATGATTGCATTTTTAACTGAAGTTATGATGGAAGCGAGCTATAAGTGAACTTTCTCAAGAGAGCAAAAAAGGAATGCTTTTTCTGTAAAGTAGCCTTATCAGCTGGAAATTCTTTTACTCTTCAATATTCATCCGCCGAAGGTGTACACACTGCAACCATGTGTGGTGAATGTTCAAAAACTTTTGACGAACTCGCAGACTTAAAGGATAAAGCCTATGGCCAAGGATTTGACCCCATTTGATTTTATCAAATCGGTATCACATAACAAAAAAGATTTAATTTTAGATTCCGACTACCCAGCACAAACTGAAAAGCTGTATAACGCGTTTATTGTAAATCGCGGATTTTCGTATTTCGAGGATACTATTCTTCACGCGAATGAATTGAATATGCGTCACCACTTATTCGAAGACGCGCAATATAGATATTATCTGGGAATGCTAAGACCGCGTAATCGCTTTTCCAAATGGCATAAGGCAGAACAGAATGACGATTTGGATGCAATACAAGAAGTATATTCTGTAAATAGAACAGTTGCGAAAATGTATCTAAAAGCTTTATCAAAGGAAGATTTAAAAACTATACACGGGAAATTAGAGAAAGGCGGCTAGTTATAAATATTACGATAGTCTATTTGGGCATCACAATAATAATAAAAATAAAGGTGAACTCATTATGGAAAAAGATCTATTTAGAGGAGTTGGCGTTGAATTAACCTTGCCTAATCCTGATAATTTTCTCAAAATTAAAGAAACATTAACGCGCATCGGTATAGCGTCAAAAAAAGAAAAAAAGTTATATCAATCTTGTCATATATTACATAAACAAGGTAAGTACGCGATTGTACATTTTAAAGAACTTTTTATACTAGATGGTAAAGAAAATTCTTTTGGAGAAGAAGATTGTGCAAGAAGAAATACTATTATTAATTTATTGGAAGAATGGGGATTGCTTGAAATTGTAGATCCTACTAAATCTGAAGATCCAATCGCACTCATAAGCCAAATTAAAATATTATCTCACAAAGAAAAAAATGCTTGGGTACTTGAACCAAAGTACAACATAGGCAAAAAGAAATAATCTGGAGTATTATACAATGAAAGTTTTTCGAAAAAATAAGAACGCAGTCAAACCAACCTTTACAAGACATGAAGATGCGATTTTTGATGTAAAGGCTTGTATAGAGCCAAGTAGTAGAGTAGGTCTAATTAACCCGTTGGGTAAGATAACCTACGCACCAGCAAAAACAATAAAAGGTAAAACAGCTGTTCAAGTATATCCGCAGCAAAGAATGCTGATACCAACAGGATTAGTATTTGACGTACCAGATGATTGTGTTTTAAAACTATATTCGCATCCCGATGTGTCAAATAAAAAGGGTTTAATACTTTCAAGCGGGATTGAATTAATTAGATCTGGATCAAGCGATGAAGTTTACGTAATGGTTGTGAATATCACAGACGGCGTTACTGTTGTCGAAACTGGTGAAAATATTGCGCTCGGCCAATTAGAAAAAATGCTAGCTTATTCAATCACAGAAATTACAGAATTACCGTCCGATGACGTAGCAGAAGATGGCCAAGATACTTAGATCTACGTAAATTAATAACACATACAAAACACACACAGGAGAACTAAAATGACTAATAAAAACCCATTTGAAATTCGAGCTGATATGCTTGGACTTGCTAAAGAATATATGGATCAACAATACCATATGAATATCCAGTTCGCTGAGAACATGATGGAGCAAGGAAATAAAACTGTAGAAGAAGTCAAAGAATCTTATAAGATGTATTCTATGGATGAGTTAATGGAAAAGGCAAAGGAAATGTATTCCTTTGTTTCCAAAAAAGACTAAAATAATTTTTATTTAACGGTTGACATTTTAAATAAAAGTATTATATAAATATAGATGGAAGCGCCAATGGGTTTCCATCTATAAACGCCGGTCATCTGACGGTAAATTTACATACTCGCTTTATAAGGAGAAAACTATGAACACTCGTAGGTTCAACACAGATCTATTAAACGATCCATTTTTTATTGGTTTTGACGATATACTTAACAAGTTAAACCATCCTGGGCACACCAACGCCTCAAATTATCCACCATACAACTTAATTAAAACTGGAGACGATACATTCCTTATCGAGCTCGCGGTTGCTGGTTTTGATCAGGAAGATTTTGATATTGAATTGCACGATGGTATTTTAACCATCCAAGCAGATGTTAAAGACACAGACTCAGCAACAAATTATTTGCACAAAGGTATAGCTGCAAGAAACTTTGTTCGTAAATTTACTCTTGCTGATACAGTTGAAGTATCAGGTGTATCATTACACAAAGGGATGCTAACAGTTCAATTACTTAACGTAATACCTGAAAACAAAAGACCGAGGAAAATCGCGATCTCAAATGGTCCTGAACTTCTTATGGAATAAAATTAGAAGGGGAGCGATTAAGCTCCCCTTTTTTAATGCACTCCGCCCGGTCTTGAAAATACATCTAGATCTGATGTATTTTTTCCAAGCGAGTTTATCACAGTTCTAGTAGATCCACCCTGCACACTATTATTTGTAATTGGCGCTAATGTTACGGGCGCGTAGGTAACTGCGCCAGCCACTTGATTCATAGCTGCACCAGCCACTTGATTTATACCAGACATTATCGGTTGAAAGCTTTCATCAAAATAACTTTTAAGAAATTGACCTCCAGGAGTTGTTTCCGGAACTACCGCTTCTCTTCCGTGAAGTACAGCAAAAGATCCTTTACCAAAGTCTTGGAACCCCCTTGTGCCTTCTGCAAATTGCGCAGCACCGACCATATCTTCCCAAAGGTCCATATTTTTTTGGTTTTCTTCTAACATTGCTTTTGTAGGCAGGCCCTTGACCTTTGAAGCTCTATCACGTATTGCTTTCCGCCCAAAATAAATCATCGCTTCCGCGCCGTCTTCAGGGTCAGTTGCACCAGTATTGTATATATACCGCTGGAGATCTTTAAAACTTTCTGCATCTCCGGAAAGTGCTTTAAATACTCTGTCCTGGTTTTGATTAGCAGTGATACCTTGATCTGCATCTAACGGCATATTACCAAGAGCCGCGTTGTTTTCAGCTACAACCTTTTTAGCCGCGTCTATTTGCGCTTGGGGTAGGAACAAATTTGTTCTTCTTTCAGCTTCCATAGTAACGCGGCGTATTTCCTGTGCTTGCTCTTCAGTCGCGGTCCCGGCCTTTGCTGCTTCGATTGCAGGCGCAAGCTTTTCAACATCTTTTTTAAATTCAACAGCGGCCTTGTCTTTTTTATCTTTTAGCCAATCAAATAATACTTTGCCGATACCAAGAGCAAAACCGATCGCTGCGCCTACTAATGCACCTTGCGGGCCAAACATCATACCAAAAGCAGCGCCTGACGTCGTCATCGAAACAACATCAACGCCTGCCTTAGCAACACCTGCAACGGGTTTTGGAAAGTCTTGGTCGTCAATCCAACTTTTCAGCTCATCACCGTATGTGATATACGCACCAAGAACTGCAGCACCTATAGTTGCACCTAATAATGCGCGTCTTCTTGGAAATCTGCTCAAAGGATTACCATCTATATCGACTGAGTCTCTCATGAAACTCGTAATACTTTTTCTAAAACCAGGTGAAGTTGCCACAGCCGTCACGGATGCACCAAGCGCGCCCATTACGCCTTGCGCTGCAGTTTCCATCCGCATTTCTTTACCAAAAATAGTAACCATTTTATCTTTATCTAAACCCAACGCGTCAAGTACATCGTCGCCGAATGAGGCCGCTGCGCCCGCTGCTGCACCAACTAAACCCATTCGCCTGCCAAATGCAAGACCTATCATGCCACCAATTCCTGCAAAGTTTGCTGCCTCGCCAAAATTTGTTGCAGTAGCTCCATCCGCACCAAGTTGTAAAAGACCTTTCTCGGTTAGATCTCCTAAAATTTTTCCAACAGTAGGAGCTAATGTCGTAAGTAACGCTGCTCTTAAAGGCGCTTTGAGCATACCTAAAAGACCTGCAGCTGCAGCGCCGCCAAACCCTCCTACACCCGCTACTCCGAATAAATTTCCTAAGCCAAATCCGTTATCGGCAGAAATAGTCTTTGATGGTCTTGTGTCCTGTTCGCGTTCGACGTTTGTGCTGGGTCGATTGGCGACTGCTAAACGCTCAGCTTCTTCGATTTGACTCTTACGATTATCAACATCTGCTAGTCTAAGTTGGAGAGCGAGAGTCTTGCTTAGAATTTCTGTTTGGTTTATTATATTCTCGTTTATAGCGCTAAAAACACTTTCAAACTTGCCAAAATCTGTACGCAGCGATTTTATTGAGTTTGTACCAGTATTTCTAGTTAGCTGACCTTCAGCTTCAAGGCGAGCAACTATTTTATCGCTGATGTCTTCTGCCACTTTTTATTTCCTTTTACTCTCTTCGACTCTTTTTATGTATTCTACAAGCATTTCAAAATAGAGATCTCTCTCGTATGGTATTAAGTTTTCTACTTCTGATATTTGGTACTTATGATGCTGCGCCAATTGAAAAATAATTTGATAATATATCGCAAGATTTATGTGGGACAGCATTATATAAAAAAACTTTTCATACCCTCCAAGACAAAAACTTTATCATCGCCGTTTTTATTTACGTAAGGCATTTCATGTCTTAACTTTGGCATAGTATCAAAAAAGTGTTTTACATTTACTAATACATCGCTACTCATATCGTCCATAAAATTATCTATTTCTTCACGCGGAAAGTCTTTAAAATTGTGTACTTCATCTTCAGATGCAACTTTATCTAAACACGATATCATAATGTTATATGTAACTAAAGGATCATTTCCATCGCCTTCGACAAATTCAACAAATTCATTAATAGTTGGATACTTTAAAAACAAAGTATATTCTTCGTTTACTTTTATTTGCTTAGTATGACCTTCAGATGTGGTTACTTTTACATCGTCTAAGTTTAATTCAAGTTCTATGCTTTCGTCTGTATCAGGATCTTTTATTGCGAACTTTACATTATTATCAACAGACTTGGATCTTAATAATAAAAGTATATACTCAAGGTCAAACATTGAAAAATTATCAGCATCTACATCTATTAAACAATTATTTACAACTTGTTTTACGGAATTGATAGATAATTTTATATCATCGCCTTCTTGCGCAATTAATAGTATTTTTTCTTCCTTGACGGTAAACGGTCTATATCTTATTATATCACCCGAAGACGGAAGTACCATCTCAAACGTAGGCATGTCAATTTTTGGTAGTGGCATTCTATATTATCTCCTGTTTCAAAATATATTCCGTAAACCATTTAATCCTGATTTGATTTGCGAAAACGAATTATTTATATTGCTTTTAATTTGACCATATCTTGTAAATGCATTTACAGCATCTTGAATAGAAACCGGTAGATCACCCTGCCTTGTCATCACGCCGGTTGTTCCTAAAGTATTAATGTAATCTACGAAACCTGTTCCTCGCGAAAATCTTTCAACTGGTGAACCTGTTCTTGAACTTGTAACAGACATATGTGCATATGCAAAATTAATAGTTGCAGTTGCAAACGAATCGTTATCAGCCCACGATACATCAACACCACTAACTTGAGTTGGGAATGCATCATATAACGTATATTCATAATACTTTTGTGATTCGTCACTGCCATCAGTACTGTAGTGCTTAATTGATATATTACATGCGAAATCTCTTTTATAACCTATTTCATAAGGAAGCTGGTCATTTACCGCGGAAAAAGCTCCGTCTGAATAGTTGTAATTAATTACAGATTGCATCCACTGATGGAAAAATCGAAGCGCCATATGGTCAGAATCCAGCATAAACACTGCATTAAATTGGTCTGGCTGCACCGCGGTTGGAATAGATTGCTTAACACCAAAAGCGTTTGGATAATAATCCACGACACTGTAGTTTAAGCCGGGTATCGTTGCGGTTTGGCAGAAAAATCTAAGATCTCGCATTGACATACCATCTGACGCAATCGGCCCATTTAAAATTTCAACAACATATAAGTTTTTACGTGCGGGCCCGCCGTACTTATTCATAGTACTTTTAAATTCGTTTAGTTTAAATGGCATTTATCCAGCTCCGCCTCTTATTGTTTTTCTCGAGTCTGCCCAGACTCTTCCTTTTGAAGATTTTTCAAATTGTTCAGATGGTAAGAATAAAGCAATATCCCATTCAGTAGGATGTATATATACTAGTTTTGTTCTTATCTGAGACATTAAATAATGTTTCACTGTAGGTTTGAATTCTCTATATTTTGCAGCGCCGTTAAGAATACTATATGATACTTGCATCTTTGTAGTTTCATCGTATTGCTGGTTTCCCGCTACTTCATATAAAGCATCCATTAAATTTGCTCGTAAAGGCAGGGGCAAGTAGTGAAAGTTCATACCAAGAAAGCCGCCTTTAGCTTTATTTATCGGAAATATAAGAGGAAACCGATCATAATAAGGAAGAGTTTCTTTATGTTTAGGATCATATAAAAACGTATACATATTACCAATACGAAATCTACTTTCATACCGATCTTCACCCATTTGGCGAATAAGTTTCGTTTCTTGTATGCTCGATCTCGCCACTTTACTTGCTTGGCTACGATACCAATCGCGCGCTTGCTTTGTTCGAGCTGGAACATTGCCTGAGCGAATACCCTTTAAAAGAATATCGTCAAATATTTTTGCTGTCATTACTTAATCCCTAATTCATGCTCAGTAAATATTTCAAATTTCCATCCCCTATCCGCGCAATATTGGCGTGCAGCTTTCCACTTAGACTCGTTAACACCATAGGTTTTAACTTCGTTTATGTATCTTCTCGAAAGCCTCCCTGAAGGAGTTGAATTTTTCTTTTTAATATCTGGCGGTCTTGTTTGTGCGTAAGGTTTTATCTCTATCATAATGGTCTCGGTCGTGCTATCAGGTAATCGTTTTTTTACAACTACGTCAGGATAATATCTGTGTCTTTTTCCATCTATTGGAGACATATAAGGAACTATTACTTCTTCAGATTGCCACCACAACACGTCTGGGTGATCGTCAATATAACGAAAGAATTTAAATTCCCACAATGATCTGTATATGATCTTTGAAGGGTCTCCCTTATATTTTCCTGGGTGTTTCGGCCTAAACCGTCCTTTATAAGCCACGTGGGGTCCAATGTTTTGTATAAATAGAATCAAAAGTACTAACGTATATATCTCTATTTATAAAGGAATACGAATTTGCCCGGACCTGGATATGGCTATTTTGATAGACCAGAACAAGCAATCGCGAATAGCAAGAACTCACAAAGCTCGTCATTTTTAAATTTCCCTTTAAATATTGGAGCGCACAGTATACTCTTGGCGTTTAACAAATACGCCTTCGTTCCTCCTGGAGAAAGGGGATTAAATTCGTTAGATGGTGGTTCTATCAGGAACCGTCGCGCAGGGGGTTTTGGTCCTATACCAAGAGGAACTGACGTAATACAATTACCTTTGCCGGCCAACATTCAAGATACTTATAATGTTCGAACGAGTGGCAATGACCTGGGCGTTGGTGGCGGGTATGCGGCAGAGGGGGCAGCAGGATTTGCTGGCGCGGGTGATATAACTGCAGGCGCACTGGGCGGCATTTTAGGCAACGCCCTTCCTCAAGTAAATTGGCAGCAGATACTAAATCCGGATTTAGATCAAGCTTCGAAAAACGTTTCCTTTCTCGGAAGAAGAGCAATAGATAGTTTACTTTCTGGAGCGGGCCGCGCCGTTGACCAAGGTTTAGGAAACACAGTTAATCCTAAATCATCTTTGTTTTTCGAAGGTGTGAATTTAAAACAATTTGATTTTAGCTGGACTCTCGCTCCTACCGAAAGCGCAGAATCTAATAGAATAAGAGATATTATAACAACAATTAGAAGAAACATTCTGCCTACATACGGGAGTGCAGTGGGCTTAAATAAAGTTTTACTAAATTACCCTAGCACAGTCGACATATTCTTTTTAGGTATCGACGACAGCTATTTCTTTAAATATAAAACATGTATGGTTCAGCAATTTCAAAATAATTATACTCCAAATGGGTTAGCTATTGTTACTGGCGGTAAACCGGCTATGGTATCAATGAATATGACTCTTATGGAAATGGACATTCACACGTCTGAAGATTACGGGGGTGTTGGTTCGGGGACGGGTGCCACAATAAGCACCGAAGATGCGATGCCCCTTCAGGTCACGGGAGCGAGGTAAGTTAAATGAGCGGAGAATATTTTGATAAATTTCCAGAAATAAAATATAATAATGTTCTTGTTAAAGATATAACGAGGAGAGTAAAATTTTTAAAGGAAAGCCTGGAAGATCCTTTTACCTTTTTGCCATATACGGTTAAAGAAGGTGAACGCGCTGAAGATATCGCGTATCATTATTACGGTGATGCGAATTATGCCTGGCTAGTATATTTAGCAAACGATATTATAGATCCATACAACGAATGGCCAATGGACGAACACACGTTTAATCAATATTTAATGGCTAAATATGCTGGCACTGTTGGCGATCTCAAAGGGTACGAGTTAGTCGATTTTATTAGAAATACAACCATAACAGATAATGTACTCTATTATTACAAGGAAGTGTAAAAATGGCAGTTGATATAATAAAAATTGGTCCTGAAAGTTTTCAGACATTATATGCTCGCAAAGAAAATAACATCATAATGAGAACTGAATCGGGGCGGAGAATAATTATCCAAAGAATTATTCCTGGAGAGTGGATTCCGTACCGTATTGGAGATTCTGAAGACACCATGAACGATAATAAAAGAAACATTCGGCTTATTGATAGAAACGCTCTATCAAAAATTGAAAAAGAGTTATTAAGCAAATTAAATGAGTGAATTTATTCTACCAGGTCAATACAAATTATTAAGCGCTGTTTTAGTTTCTGATACAGCGCAATCTATTGACCTGGGCGTATCCGGTCAAGGTTCTTCAAATGAATTTTCTGGATTTATACCAGTCTTTGTAATTGAAGAATCAATTAATTCTGATTGCATAAAGGGCTACGCGGAAATTATCGACAACGTCGGAATTCTTGAAGATTTGCCTATACGCGGCGAAGAGCATTTAATTTTTACTATCGAAGACGCTATGAAAAATCGCAGAATTTACGAGATGCGAATTTACAAAGTTGCTAACGTTGAAATAAACAACTCAAATGACGGCGTAAGATATGAAATCCATTTTGTGTCGAAATCAAGATTTAATGTTAACTCACGACGGGTATTAGAACCGTTTGAAGATAAAATATCGAATATTGCGTCAACCGTGTTTAATAATTATTATACACAGCAGGAAAATTCTCCTAATTTTGTTGTTGAACCGACTGAAGGCGTGTTTCGTTGCGTAATACCAAATTACACTCCAATCCAAACAATGAATTTTTTAGCGCAGCGTGCGTATAGCACATCTAGCCCATCATGTTCTTTTAGATTTTTTGAAACTGTCCATAATCATTTTTTTGTGTCTGACGAATATTTAATTAAAAGAGCATTAGAAAATATAGATAATATTAAAGAATTTAGTTACAGTGATGCCTTAGATAAATCCGGTGCAGAATATTCACAACAAATGCAAAATCTAATAACTATTAAAAACGAAGATCGTATTAATACTATGAAAGATCTTTCTTCGGGTGCGTATCGCAGTCACGTTATTGAAATAGATTTAGTAAAAAGACGAGCAAATCTTCCAACTAAATCCACGCTGCATTCTTATAATTACGAAAACGAAAAGTCAAAATATATCTCAACTGCTGGGTCAGGGAAAAATGTAGGAGTTCATTCTCCTGAATTT
>TARA_R110000796_G_scaffold45937_5_pt1 | contig 21402 bp, 26 predicted proteins | sample TARA_R110000796 | Tara Oceans TARA_R110000796 (sample SAMEA4397815) | marine metagenome | biome: Polar Biome; feature: [SRF] surface water layer (ENVO:00010504); material: water (ENVO:00002006), including particulate matter (ENVO:01000060) such as... | depth 5 m
GTGGCAGCACACAAGTATGCAGGTTCACAAGAGATTATGCAACGAGTGCGGTATGCTTACGAATCAGTCCCTAACCACATTCGTGCAGGTGTCACAAGTTATAACAAAGGAAGCATTGACTTCGACAACGGCTCACGTATTGTCAGTACCGCAACAACAGAAAACACTGGACGAGGTATGAGTATTACACTGTTATACCTGGACGAGTTTGCGTTTGTGCGTCCTACTATTGCCAAAGAGTTCTGGACTGCTATTAGTCCCACACTGGCAACTGGTGGTAAGGCTATTATCACATCAACGCCCAACAGTGACGAAGATCAGTTTGCCACAATCTGGAAACAGGCTAACAAATGCACCGACGAGTTCGGCAATGAAACGCCACTGGGCATAAATGGATTCAAAGCACTCAGCGCACACTGGAGCGAACATCCTGACAGAGACGAAAAATGGGCAGAGGATATGCAAGCCCAACTTGGTGAAGAACGTTTTAGGCGTGAGATTGGGTGTGAGTTTATTATCAACGATGAGACACTGATTAACTCACTAACACTGATTGAGATGTCAGGCATTGATCCACTGGAAAAGCATGGACAAATACGCTGGTACAAAAAACCAATTAAAGGCAAAATGTATGCAGTGGCACTTGATCCCAGCTTGGGCACAGGTGGCGACTACGCTGCCATACAGATATTGGAATTGCCCAGTTTAATGCAGGTAGGCGAGTGGCAACACAACAAGACTAGAATACAAGAGCAGGTTAAACTGCTACAAACCATCACCAACTACATCTACGAATGTACTGGAGTTGATACTGACATTTACTATAGTGTGGAGAATAATACACTAGGTGAAGCTGCCTTGGTTGCTATTAATGAGTTAGGTGAAGAAAACATACGCGGTACGTTTATATCCGAATCTGCAAGAACTGGTGGCAAACGTCTACGTAAGGGTTTTACCACCACTAACAGAAGCAAAATTGCAGTTTGTGCCAAGTTCAAGCAACTGGTGGAATCAGGAAAGTTTAAACTAGCAAGTAAAAACTTATTAAGTGAGCTCAAGAACTTTGTTGCCCATGGTGGTAGTTATGCTGCTAAACCTGGCGAAACCGATGACTTAGTGATGAGCATGTTGTTGGCTATACGCATTAGCCAGAGCCTGCAGAATTACGACCAGAGCTTGGATAACGCAATGCGGGGCGATGATAGCTTTATCGCACCTATGCCGTTCGTGATGTTTTAATGGATAAATAACAGTATGAAAGAAATTGAAAAAATTGCCGAGGACTTGTTCGACAAGATCCGCACACGCTTCGAGGACGTAAGTCTAGGCGACTCCAAAGCCAAAGCTACAACTAACCCCGAGGATGCTAGATTCTTCAACTTTGATTACATGTCTGATGGTGAAAACTACGGCAACATCACTATCAGCATTGCTGATGATGCGTCACTAAAGATTTACTTTAGTCGTAATATCAGCGAAAATATACCAGCAAATCAGCGCAAGCAGTGGTACACTTTCTTACAGAACATGCGTTTCTTTGCCAAACGTAATATGATGACTTTTGACACTCGTGATATCAGTAGAAACAACTTGAGTCAGCGAGACATCAAGACAATAAGCAAGTCGGATGCGGCATACACCACCGATGATATCTCAGTCACTGAAGGCAAGATGTACGGTAGTACAAAAAGTAGTTATGAAAAGATGGGACCTGTTCGCATTGTAGTAAAGCATACTGGCAAAGTGGATGAAAATATACGCGGATCACGTACACGAAAAATTGGCGCTGTGTTTGTGGAAAATTCAGAAGGCGAACGCCTGAAGCTGCCTTTTGTAAATCTGGCTGGTGCACGAGCTATGGCACGACATATGCAAAATGGCGGAACAATGTCGGACAGTATCGGTGAGCATATCACTACTCTTGTTACTGAAATGAATGACCTACGTGTTTTTGTTCGTAATATGCGCGGCAAAACTTTTGAAGATACAGAAACAAATCAAATGGTTGAGTCTGCAATAGAATATTATGGTACACTGCACGAGAAATTGCATAAGATGAAGGGTCAGCGTACATATAAACGATATGCAGAAGAATATACCCCGGAAGAAATAGACAACAGTAAATTTGATGAAGCTGCATTGCGCGAGCGATTTACTAAAAGACTATTTGATGACAGAATGAACTCGGCACTGGGCAGTGTCTACAAAGCATATATGATGAAACAGCAAGAAGTACCCGAAACTGCGCTGGGCAATGAATTCCAATCCTGGGCAGACGAAATGGTAGAAGGTACATGGGCAACACCAGATTCAGACAACAAAGTAGAACAACTCAAGACATTATTTGCAAAACCACTTATGCTTGGCGCCGACGCCACCAATGCAATAGGTGCAATGTACGACATTATCGGAGACGACAAACTATTTGACGACTTGGCAGCAGCAGCAGAAATTAATCCAGATGGAGATGCAAATCCTATCATTGTTAAATGGATTAAAATGTATGCTCCTGAATTAGAACAATCACTGGGCTTAACAACAGACAATGAACTTGAAGAAGTAGTCGACCGTTACGACCAACAGGCAGATTTTGTAGACGATGTTGCCTATGACGACTCTGAAGAAGTTGACCCAGAAGAAAAGTCAGCTGAAGAAGAATCTTTAGAACTACAGTTTATTAAAAAATTATCAGGCATTAAATGAAAATTCTAGTATCGGGCTGTAGCTTTACACGCTGGCCCGAATATCCAGGCGGACCCAACACCTGCTGGCCTAGGTGGCTACAAGAACAACGTCCCGACTGGGAAATAAATTCAGTAGCCGAAGCGGCGGCAGGAAATCAATATATCGCGAACAGCGTAACAGACGAATTACTCAAAGACAACAGCTACGATATGGTGTTGGTCATGTGGAGTGGCGTTAGTCGGTTAGACTTTTTAACTGACGTATCAGACCCAGACTGGAGTGCACTATTCGACAGCTATGGTTTTTATCGTAGAATGGATAACGGCACACTGGGTTACATATTCAGTGGTGGTGAAATGGGCACATGGTTTCAAAACAAAGTTGCTTATAAAATGTTCTATGAACAGTACAAAGTAAGTAGCCACGCAAGTTTGGCTTATACGAACTTGATGGAGATGGTTAAACTACAAAATTTATTAAAAGCTCGAGGTAAAAAGTATTACTTCATGAGCTATGTAAATTACTGGGGCACTGGAGAACACGTTAGTCCCAATGGTGACTTTGGCGTAGCGGCAATTCCTGAAGTAAATCACTTGGTTAACTCATTTGAACGAAACCGCTGGATATTTACAAACTCACAGGGAGATGGTATCTACGAAATGGCAAAAGCAGTTGATGGATTCAAAGAGGATAAGTTTCATCCTAACGATGAAATCCAACAACAATGGGCTCAGGTAATAATAGACAAATTAGAAACCGACGCATCGGTTAATATGTAACTGCATCTGTTCTGCAGAATACATATCCCAATCTCTGGACATTAAAAGCTCGTAGTTGTGATCCAACACGGGCTTTATCTTTGTGTAGACTTCCTGCTGCTCCATATTCATTAGTCGCTCGATCTGTTCAAACGCCATGGTGTATCTTTTATTGTCGTCAATTTCTAAATCGTAACTTTCGTCAATAACACAGTCAAATGTCTTAAATCCCAGGCGTTTTAAGTTGAATAAAAATTTATAACCGCTATAGGCAATAAACAAACGTTTGGCGATCATAGGCTTTGCTGACTTCTCAGTGAAGCAACTTAATGTATTATCGAAGTCAGTTTCAGCGATAACACTATAAGCACATTCCTTCATTGTTTGTACTGCAATGACTTGACTAAGGTGTGTTCTCTGCCCTTTGTACTCTACAAAGTCAGCAGTGCCGATAATAGGCTGTAGTGGTGTGCATCCAGGTTCCCATACGAAATAATCTGCTGCATAAAATGTATCAGTTTTCCAATCGCCGCCATAAGTTATTACTACCTTTTCAAATAATCGTTTTTCTTGCACGCTGTTAAACACAAAACTTCTATGAGGTTTAGGGCTACCTAAAAACATATCAAAATACTTTGGTTTGGTTTGGTATGCATGGTCCTGCATATCCTTTACCACGTCGGGTAATGCCTTGTAAAGGTTGGCTGTTGTCTTGAACCAGTCTCCCCAGCATATGATGTTCTTGTTAATGTCGTCTCTGTCATTGACAAATCCCGGAAGTAACCAGAATACATTTTCATGGTGACATTTTCTAAATATTTCCCAGTGAAAATCGTGAAGCTCGGACTCTATACTAAACACTGCGGCACTGATAGCAGCCAATCGGTTGACCTTGCTTTCGAACCCGATGTAAGCCTCGTCGTTGTCGCAATGTAGACGTTGAGCCACAAATGCCAGTTTGTTCTCTGCGGTGTCAGCCTCAAACTCTACAAGGTTCCTGCACAATCGGTATTGGGGTAATTTCAGCCTACCCAGCCATTCATTCTCTATAATGGAGCTGTCTATATAAACGGTTAAACTCATAGGAATATTTACACCAAATTGCCTTGACTGATAAATAATATTAGCATATACTATGTATGTGCTTAGGCAAAAACATCATGGCACATTTAAATTTTTTAAGGAAACTACATCATGGCAACATCACTAGCGGAAATCCGCGCAAAACTAGCAGCCTCTGAAGGCAAACGTGACGGTAATACACAGTCACAAGGCGACAACGCCATTTACGCACACTGGAATATTGACGAAGGCGCAACAGCTCGCATTCGATTCCTCCCCGACGCAGACACTAAGAACACATTCTTTTGGGTAGAACGTGCAATGATCCGTCTCCCATTCGCTGGAGTTAAGGGACAAGGCGACAGTAAACCGGTATTAGTACAAGTTCCCTGTATGGAAATGTACGGCAAAGACACCCCTTGTCCTATTCTTGCGGAAGTCCGCGGATGGTTCAAGGATCCTAACTTGGAAGAAATGGGTCGTAAGTACTGGAAGAAACGCAGTTACTTGTTCCAGGGTCTTGTTCGTGAAAACCCAATGAGCAATGACAAAACTCCAGAGAATCCTATTCGACGATTTGTTATCAGTCCACAGATCTTTAATTTGGTTAAGTCAGCACTGATGGATCCAGAGTTGGAGAACTTACCAACTGACTATCAAGGCGGTTTAGACTTCAGTGTTGTTAAAACAAGCAAAGGCGGCTACGCTGACTACTCAACTAGCAAGTGGGCACGTAAAGAGTCCGCATTGTCAGGCGACGAAATGCAGGCAATTGAGCAGTATGGTCTGTACAATCTCAATGACTTCTTGCCCAAGAAGCCAGGCGAGGTTGAACTGCGTGTTATTAAAGAAATGTTTGAAGCTTCAGTCAATGGCGAGGCATATGATCCGGAACGTTTCGGTAGTTACTTCCGCCCAGCTGGCATGCAGTTTGAAAGTTCTAGCAACAGCGCTCCAGCTGCACAGTCAGCGCCAGCACCCCGTCCTGCTCCCGTAGCAGTCGCGGCTCCTGCTGCACAACCTGCACCCTGGGAAGCTGATGCGGCTGAAGCGGCTGAAAGCATTGCTCCTGTAGCAGCGCCAACAGTTGCAGGCGGTGGTAAACGTGCTGAAGATATTTTGGCAATGATTCGCAATCGCCAGAAGTAATCTGTCTTGGATCAGTGAGTAACTCTCACTGATTCTTTATCTCACTTTATTCTTACTAATTCCTCATACTACTTCTGCATGCTGACACCTCTAGATACATCGTTATATTCAAATAAAATTCAACTTGCAAAAACACCAGCAGGCTGGATTTTCTTGATTTTTAAAAATGGATCAAGTACCATAGCAAGTTATTGTAGAGAACGCAATTATAAAATATATTACGCTTCGGAAATAACAGACATAGACGAAGTTGTTGTTTTTATTAGAAATCCCATAGATAGATTTAAATCCGGCTTGCAGACAGTAGTGCACAACCTTATGCGTGATAATGATCATAAACTAGATTCGGACACTGTGGCATTTATGTTACAAAAATATCTGTTTTTGGACGTGCATTTCTTGCCGCAATTTCATTGGTTGCTTAATTTGTCATCGTATATTGGCAACAACGTTAAATTAAAACTACAATCAATCGACGATATTGACCACCTACTATTAGATAATACTAGACGTATTCCAGAAAAGTCGTTAACTATTACGATAAACGAATCCAACTACACCAACCTGCATTTACAGCTGGATGAAATTTTATTTAATCAAATTGGGAACACTCTAACTTTTGCCGAAATAGTTAATCTAGTTAAGTCAGATCCCGACGCAAAATTCGATGAAATTATCAGTACTCCGTTAAACATAGCAAAGGTTATATTCTAAATGTATTGTTCAAGATTGGACCATAATATCCGGTTGTCGGCATCAGGGACATTACAAGTCTGCGGACATATGTCAACGCAACCAACTGAACATTATGTTACCGTGGATCAGTTAAAAAATAGTAAATGGCGGTCCAAGTTAAAGCAACAATTTGAAAACGACATATGGCCTGCTGAATGTATTAGATGTCAAGAAATTGAAGAAATTGGTGGGGATAGTATACGTATACATTCTAACAAAATTCATGATACATATGTAAATGAAAATGCAGACTATATATTCGTAACCGGACTATTGGACAATGTGTGTAATGCAGCGTGTGCAACGTGTTCACCACGCATAAGCAGTCTTATTGGTAAACTGCGTAACAACATAATCACAGTTAATAACGAATCGCTGTTTAATTCGATACCAATAGATCAAATACTAGTATTTGAAGTAACGGGTGGCGAACCATCAGTAAGTAAGTTGTACCAAAATTCATTATCTTCACTCACCTCGGCTACCAAATACGTGCGCATTAACACTAATGGCAAACGATTTATTTCGGAAATAGAGAGGTTGCTTATTAATGGAGTTAATGTTACAATAACACTGAGCATAGACGGTGTTGGCGACATTTTTGAATACATGCGCTGGCCAATTAAATGGTCTGAATTTGAAAATACTGTACTGCAATATAAAAAATTAGCATCACAGTATGACAATCTTAAGTTGGATTTTTGGATGACTGTTAGTTCATTAAATGTAGCAGATATAGCAAACGTGGAGTCATATTCAAGTGCAGTAAACATTCCTATGTCGTATGCAGTTTTACACGAACCAGAATGTTTGAGTATAAAATACAAAAATAGATTTACCAATGCGCTTCGATCTGCCGATTCTCCATTAGCAGATCTTATTGGGGTTTCTGACAGCAATGAAGATGAGATAAATGCATACATCGCCACCATAGACAGTACTAGAAATACTGATATACAAAATTTTATTAAACTTTAAAGGAAACACATTATGACAAAACCATTTGACGTAAGCAAATTTAGAAAAACAATCACAAAGAGTATCGACGGCATCAGTATTGGATTCCACGATCCTACTGATTGGGTTAGTACTGGTAACTTCGCACTGAACTATTTAATCAGTGGCGATTTTACTCGCGGTATCCCTATGGGCAAAGTAACTGTACTGGCAGGCGAGTCCGGAGCAGGCAAATCATACATTGCGTCTGGCAACATTGTCAAGAATGCACAAGCACAGGGTATCTTTGTCATCTTAATTGATACAGAAAACGCACTGGATGAGAAATGGTTACATGCACTGGGTGTTAGCACAGACCCTAACGATCTGCTGAAACTTAATATGGCAATGATTGACGATGTTGCTAAAATGATCAGTGAGTTTGTTAAAGAATACAAAACATTGCCAGATGGCGAGCGTCCTAAAGTATTGTTTGTATTAGACTCACTGGGAATGTTGTTGACTCCTACAGACGTTAACCAGTTCAATGCTGGTGACATGAAGGGCGACATGGGTCGTAAACCTAAAGCACTGACTTCTCTGGTGCGTAACTGTGTGAACATGTTTGGTGAGTTGAATATTGGCTTAATTGCCACTAACCACACATACGCATCACAAGACATGTTCGACCCTGATGACAAAATCTCAGGTGGACAAGGCTTTATCTATGCATCAAGTATTGTTGTTGCAATGAAGAAAATGAGCTGAAGGAAGACGAAGACGGTAACAAGATATCTGAAGTAAAAGGTATTCGTGCAGGTTGTAAAATCATGAAGACACGCTATGCTAAACCTTTCGAAAGTATGCAAGTTAAAATTCCCTACTCAACTGGTATGAATCCTTACAGTGGTATGACTGATTTGGCAGAAGGTAAAACCCTCCTGAAGAAGGAAGGCAACAGCCTTGTGTATATTACAAAAGACGGTGAAATTATCAAGAAGTTCCGTAAGGGTTGGGAGCGTAATGATGATGGATGTTTGGATAGAGTAATGGCTGATATCAGTGCTGACCCACACCTCATACAGTCGAAACTTGAGGAAGTTCCTGAAGAATCGATAGACGAAGATGCAGCAGAGTAAATACCCAAACAATCAAAGGATTAGCAAATGAGCATAGAAGTAGACGCATTGTTAGAGTCTTGGACTATTTGTAAAGAGTATATTAATACAAAAGACCGACAAGCAGCCGCGGATCAGCTGGTGGCTGCACTTAACGACCACACGCTAACTGAACAAGAGTTCCGTGAGTTTGCTTCATCAGACTCGCATCTTAAACGTGCGGCCGCTGACTTCTTGGAAGATCAAGAAGAAAACGACTTTAGCGACTACGAAGACTAATGAGCGATAAAAAAGTGTTCCCTGTTATTAGTGACACTGCCTGTGTCTATAAATGGGCGTGGAACACTTTTTATACATATTCTGGAGAGTCCGCGTCATGCCATCGAATCGAAAGTGAAAAAATTAGTTTAGAACACTTCGACGCGGATTATCACAATACTGAAAAGGTAGTTGATGATAGACAGCAAATGCGGCAAGGATTGTGGCCCGCTGCAGGACGTGGATGCGAATATTGTAAGAAGATTGAGGATGCAGGCGGCGTTAGTGACAGGATTTACAGTAACAACTTGCCAATAGCTAATGAGATAGATTTTTCCTCCGATATAACACAGCCGTTGATATCGGAAGTGTATATTAACAATACCTGTGACCTGGGTTGTGTGTATTGTACTGCAGAGTTAAGTTCTAAGATTAACAGTGAATTAATTACACACGGAACAAATTCTGTTGGAGAGATTCCCATAGTTAAATTTGATAAGCAGTCGGCATACACTGAGAAGTATCTGTCCTGGGTAGACGAGAACTATACTACTCTTCGTAGATTGTCTATATTAGGCGGTGAGCCACTGCTACAAAAAGAATTTTGGAAATTATTGGATAGAGCGAAAGATGTAAAAAATCCCGATCTTGAAATAGCCATTAATACTAACTTAAATGCAAGTTTTGAAACAATAGAACGTCTGGTAGTAACTGCGAAACAACTAGTTAAAAATCGAAATGTAAAAAGATTTGACATTGTTTGTAGTCTTGATTGTTGGGGTCCGCAATCTGAGTTTGTTCGATATGGACTAAACTTAGAAAGATGGCAAAAAAACTTTGAATATTTGTTGAGACATAAGTGGTTGTATATCAGTGTGTTGCAAGTTGTGTCATCTTTGACTATAAAAACAATGTTTGATTTTCAGCAAATTATTGCAAACTATAAAAATCAAGGACATCGTATTACGCAGGAGTATCACGTAGTTACCGGGAAAGTTGCCTCAGACTTGTATCATCCATCAGCATTTGGATCGGAATTCTTCAAACAACAACTTGACGAGGTAGAAACTGCACACCCAATAACAGAACCCTGGGATGAAGAAACAAAGAAGCGCATAGCAGGCATCAATAAGTTATTAACATCTGGGAGTGTCCTTCCGGATGCAAATAGATTGTCAAGGCTTAAGACTCGACTTGATGAGATAGACACACGCCGTGGGACAGATTGGAAATCATTGTACCCTGAGATTAACGAATTTATTTTAAAAAATGTGGTATAATAAAATTGTAGCGGACCTGGGACACATCCCAGGATTTATTGACTTTTACGAAAAAGAACTTACGTTTGCCAAAAATGAGTGTAAGATCTTTGGTAATGTTGAAAAAAATATTAGTTTGTTGCCGGGCATTACTGAACATCGTTTTAACCAGCTTCAAGAGATTGAGGCTGTATTGAATTTTCTCAATATACAACTGCGCAAGATTCGACGTAAACACTTCCAAAAGTATCTGGAAGGATATGCTCGGGCACTTACCAGTAGAGATGCAGAAAAGTATGTAGACGGTGAAGATGAAGTCATTGACTTTGAAACTATTATCAACGAAGTTGCATTAATACGCAACAAGTGGTTAGGCGTCCTTAAAGGTATAGAAGCAAAACAATGGCAAATGGGTCATATTGTTCGTCTGCGCTGTGCTGGAATGGAAGACATTACTATCTCATAATGGACCAGTCGTCGTTAAATGATGCATTTGCGGTATGGGATAAGTACAGAGGTCTGATACCTAAGAATTACTTGTTGCCTCTGCTAGAATTAAATAGAGAATGCCGGCGTATTGATATGCTGTGCAATAAGATAAAAATGAATCAATGGACTGACGAAAAACTGTCGGAAGACGTTTATGATGATTTTATCACAAGTGTTTTTCGATGGAGGGATATAGTCACAATGGATATACTAAAAAATGGATATTTTTAAAACACCACAAGCAAGTCACGAGCACAGTCTAAAAACTTTGGATCTATTGTATGATCATGATGACTTTATGGACAGCATCAGCAGCGTATTAGATTTAGGATGCGGCGAGGGTCTCGACATTAATTGGTGGGCTTCTGCAGACATCAGGGACGAAGATGCAACGCCACACAATTATCGTTGTTTTGCGATTGACAAAAAGCTCAAGTCATTTGTTAAACCCAACAACGTGCATACATTTGAATCAGACCTAATGGACTATCGAATTAGCAAGCCGGTGGATCTGGTATGGTGTCATAACTTTTTGCAGTATATGGAAAATCCTGCAGCCGCACTTAGAAAAATTCATAGTCTATTGTCTCCGGGTGGAGTACTTATATTAGCAGTTCCACAAACTGTCAACATTGAAGACAATAGATGGTCAAGTAAATGTTTACCTGGACAACCCTTCAGTTTTACTATTAGTAATTTAATTTATATGTTGGCAGCATCTGGATTTGACTGCCACGATGGGATGTTTACCAAGGAAAGTGACGATCCTTGGTTGTGGGCCATGGTATACAAATCCGAACTGGCGCCAGTTAAAGCTGATGAAACCACATGGTATGAACTGTTACAAAAAGGTATTTTGCCTGCTAGGGCAGAAGTGAGTGTACGTGCAAAGGGATATCTGAATCAAGCAGATTTGGTGACACGTTGGCTTGATAACTCTATCGTATTGTGGGATCGAGTCTAGTCTAAATTTGTTCCTAGGTGTCTTATAATCTCTTTGGAATTTTTTCGATCCTGCTTCTTGCTTGAATTAACCGCTTTTTTCTTTTTTGCTACTTCTATTCTATGAATTTGCTCTGATGAAAAATCCGAGCTCCTTACTTTTTGAAGCGCCCAAACCTCAGCGTCTGCCTTTGACACACTATTCATTGGACCGTAAATATCTTCTATATCTACAGATGTAAATTTCTTAACAGTCATACTGATATTTATTATCTCTTTTTAAGATAGTTAAATACACTGACATCAAAAATAATATGAGTAACATTCTAGGTTTTAGCGCAGGATTTCATGATGCAGCCGCATCTGTTATCGACAAACAGGGCAATATACTGTTTGCAGGACACAGTGAACGTAATAGCACACGCAAACACGATTCAACTATCTGCCAAGGACTAATTGATGAAGTCCTTACGTATGCGCCCAGTACGGTTGCATACTATGAGCGTCCTTGGGCAAAGCAGTTACGACAACTGTATGCAGGACAGGGTGTGGACTGGCACAATATTACAACAGCACAAGTTATTAAAAATCAATTAGGCGGCTGGTTTGAAGGATGTAAAACACTCAGCTTCAACCATCATCTGAGCCATGCGGCAGCTGGCTTTCAAACTTCGCCATACCAACGTGCCACTGTTGTGGTTATTGACGCTATCGGCGAATCAGACACCATAAGCATATGGGGTGCTGAATACAACAAGTCTGGCACGGCTACATATAAAAAATTATGGGGTCAACGTTACCCGCATAGTATTGGGTTGTTTTACAGCGCCATGACAGATCGCGTAGGACTTCGCCCACTAGACGAAGAATACATTTTGATGGGTATGGCTGCATACGGACGTCCTGCCTGGGAAGATGCTATTAAACATGCACTAATAGATAATGAGTGGGACATGACATTTACCACTAACCTGCACACCGGAGTCACGTTGGATTTCCTAAAAGATGCAGACAAGTATGATATTGCAGCAAGTGCGCAGGTCGTGGTTGAAAACCTAATATACAATGTGATGCGCAGAGCAAAAGACTTTGGCTGGAGTAACAATCTTGTGTATATGGGCGGTGTTGCACTGAACTGTAGCGCCAATAGAAATCTAGGAGAATATTTTGATAATATCTGGATTATGCCTAATCCTGGTGATGCCGGTAGTAGCCTTGGCGCTGCTGCGCTTGCTTACGGAAAAAGACTCAACTGGACCGACGCATTTCTTGGCACAGATATTCCAGGCAATTATCCTCATAGTGCTATACTTGATGCTCTTGTTACCGATCGTATTTGTGGCGTCGCTAGTGGCAGGGCTGAATTTGGGCCCAGGGCTTTAGGCAATCGTAGCCTACTTGCTGATCCCAGAGGTAGTAGTATCAAGGATAAAGTAAATGAAATTAAGCGAAGACAAAAATTTAGACCCTTTGCACCAGTCATTATGGAAGAGATGGTACATGAGTATTTTGATATGCCTGCAGGCTTTGCTGACAGTCGGTACATGCAGTCAACTGCTGTGTGTAAGTTCCCGGATCGGTTTCCTGCTATTGCGCACGCAGATGGCACCAGTCGCGTGCAAACAGTACCCAAAGATGGCTCAGGCATAAGGGAATTACTGGAACGCTGGTATGTGTTAACGGGTTGTCCTATGCTGCTCAATACAAGTCTTAATATCCGCGGTGAGCCCATGGTAAACGACAGAGCTGACGCTGATAGATTTGAAAAATTGTATGATGTGAAGGTGTTCTCGTGATACTGCCGGAAGTTGTGCTGGATTTCAGGGCAAATGATGTAAGTGATGTTAGTGGCATGGATTCTTTACAAAATTGTCTTGATAAAGATCATTTTAAAAATTATACATTTCCTATTGAATATCGATTCAATAGCAGGGGGTTCAGAGACGATGAATGGCCCTTGACAACAGACGAATTAAAAAACTGCTACTGGTGTTTTGGTGATAGTTTTACTTCGGGAGTTGGTAGTCCGAAAACTCACACCTGGCCCTACCTGCTGCAACAACAGTCGGGAGTACGATGCATTAATGTATCAATGGATGGCGCCAGTAATGATTGGATAGCAAGAACTGCTGAGTATGTGATCTCGGTGTTATCACCGGCAGCAGTGTTTATACAATGGTCATACCTGCAACGTGGGGAATCTGCAGATTCGTCATTGCCTGATAATAAACGTCGAGTACTAGATAAACACATGTCGTTGGAAAAGCAAGTTAATAACTTCACAACAAATTTTAATAACGTGAACGCGGCGGCATCAGACAAAGATGTCATAATACTGCATAGTATTATTCCTCAACAGCCAATCAGTACAAGCGACGCCGAAGCCCAATCACTTTGGGATTTGGTAAAAGGGCATAGTTGGCCAACAGAATTTCCCAAAACAAAAAGCGAACTACTAGATTTACCAGAACCTATCTTACTGGAATTAAAAAATTCATACTTATACACTTATAATTCTTTGTGTAATGTTTATTTTATGAAAGAACACCCACCGGGATTTAACTTAGTCGAATCGCTGTCAAGTGGTAGCAATTTTATTAGATTCAAGCAAATAGATGTTGCCAGAGACGGGCACCATTATGACATTAAAACTGCTGTCAACGTAGCAGAAAAATTTTTACTGCTATTGCGACAAACGAGCAGTGATACTGGATTTTAAAAATTCTTCTTCGGCCAATCCTAGTTCGTTTAGCTTGTCAGCAGAATATTTTTCTCCTACACCATTAATGTCAACCCACTCGTTGTACCAATCTATACACTGATCAAAATTATTAATTAAATCTTTCTTTTCCGACAGGCTTTGTAATTTAATCGGCACTGGTGACACCATAAATCCATTAGTAACTAAGTCTGTCATATGTGTCAGCGTGTCTTTATAAGCTACAATGTTGTCTTTGATGAAGTTAGTTTCCTCTGCAGATGCTTTGATGGAAACTTTTCGTGAAATTTCGAGCCCCCGTTCCGCAAGTTCTGTCTTTAACGATTCCGAAATATTACCTCTTCGATATTCTTTATAACTTGGCCAATCAGCTCCTGCGATTGTTTGATATATCTCATGACCCAGTAATGGCGTTTTGATGTCCATTTCGATTGTGTCACTAGCTTCGGTGCTACCCTTTAGCACAAGGTCTGGTATTAGCTTGTGGCAAGTGTTAAAGGTTTTAAAATCTTGTTGGAACATGTTATTCCATCTGTTGTTGGTGTGCCCGCGCATAAAGTCAAGGTTTAAAATATAATCCTCTACATTTTTTATATCGGTGTCATAATTAAAGTAGTTCTGAACATCAAAATGTGTATCACACCAATCGATATACTTTATATACCTGTCTAGATGTCGATAAAGTCCTGCCTTTGTGGCAGTAATTTTTTGTTTGTACAATCTATCAAATGTATCCACCTTATCTAATGCAGAGTATGTGTTCAGTGTCTTGCTGTGATCTGCAATTATCCAGCTGAGTCCGTGCTCAAATAAGTTTTCGCGCCTGGCACTGATAATGTAGAAATTTTCATTGATATACTTGTAAAAAGCCAGCCTGTCTTCAGCGGAATCTTCTCTTCTTGTCAAATGGTAGTGTGCTAACCGACATGTCTTGTAATGATCGGTAGACGCTAAGAGATTAACCACCTCTTCTAAACTCTGGTGGTATCCCCAATTGCTTCTATTTTGTGGTTTACCTAATACTTCCTGTCTAAGCAACTCATTATAATACTTAACCAGCCCGTTCGTTAATTCGTGCAGGTTAATAACCGGCTTGTCAAAACCCTTGCGTAACATATAGATTGTTACCAGTCTTTGAAGCAAGGTAGACCCGACTCGATCGGGGGTTAGTATTAGTACATTCATGATAATATTTATGTACTTAAAACAACACTTAAATACATTAAAGGAAGAACGATAACAAATGAAAGTTGTACTATGTACCGGGGGCTTCGACCCCTTACACAGTGGGCATATTGCCTATTTCAAAGCAGCAAAAGCACTAGGTGATCACTTAGTTATTGGCCTAAACTCAGACGAATGGCTTACCCGTAAAAAAGGCAGGCCTTTCATGGATGTGTTCGAACGCTGTAGGATTATAGAATCATTAGCAGTTGTAGATAAAGTTGTGTGCTACCCTGATGCAGACGGCAGCAGCAAAAATACTATTACTGGTGTTAGAGCCATGTATCCGGATGCAACAATCGTCTTTGCCAATGGCGGCGACAGAACTAAAGAAAATATTCCAGAGATGAACTTGGCAGACGATAACTTAGAGTTTGCGTTTGGGGTTGGCGGCGAAAACAAAGCCAACAGCAGCAGTTGGATACTAGAAGACTGGAAGGCTCCTAAGACTGAGCGTGCTTGGGGTTATTATCGTGTGCTACACGAAGTCAATGGTATGAAAGTAAAAGAACTCACTGTTGACCCAGGTAAAAGTTTGTCAATGCAACGACACAAACATCGTGCAGAACACTGGATGGTGAGCGAAGGTGCGTGTACAGTATGTAGTAGAATGCCCAACGGTTATGCGTTACCTTCAAGAGTGTTGAATAAACACAATGAGTTTAAGATACCGACTGGTGAATGGCACCAGCTGGTTAACCATACTGAGCATCCTTGCAGAATTGTTGAAATACAATACGGTGCTCAGTGCATAGAAGAAGACATAGAAAGAACAGAATGATAGAATCAGCAAAAACAAGATATAGTGACGATTTCCATTTTTACAGTGGGGATATGTTTATTGGACATAGTATTAAAAACTACGGAGAGTATACCCAGGTTGAAATCGAATTTATGTCACCATACCTCAACAAAGACAGTGTTATTTTTGATGTGGGCGCAAATATAGGATATCATTCAACTGCGTTTGCTACATTAGGTAAAGAAGTCCATAGTTTTGAACCCAACAATAAAAATTTTGCATTGCTTGAAGCAAATATGAATAAATTCAACAATGCATATTTGTATAATTGTGCATTAAGTTTTCAAGACGGTGAAACTTTTATTAGCGATTACTCACTGGAAGAAGATGACAACTACGGGCAATGCGAAATTTCCAATGAAGGTCAACCATGCAAAACATTTAAGATTGACAGTCTCAATGTTCCTGCACCCGATCTGATTAAAATAGATGTAGAGGGGCATGAGTTAAAAGTTATAATAGGCGCTGGTAATGTCATAGCAGAACACAAGCCGGTTATTTTTTACGAATCAATACAGGGCTCTGGGTTCGACACCATTTATGATTTCTTAACTGACTTAGGTTACTCAATTTATTGGACACATTCATATAATTTCAATCAAAACAATTTTTACGGAAATGAAAAAAACATATTTGCTAATAGTGGAGTAACCAATTGCCTGGCAGTTCCTGCAGATAAACCACAGCCAGATTTACCAAAGATGTTGTCCAGGGACGATACGTCAACTGACTACATTGCCAGAATGGTGGAGCAAGGCAAGATGAAGATCCGATTGTAATCTGTTTCCCAACTCATTAAAGAAGTATTCTCGATTGTATTCGCATACTTCTTTAATGCCATCATCAGGTCTAAACTTGTGTATTTCTGTCATGCCCATCGCTCTGTCGAGCCTGGTGCTATTTGACAGTGCATCATAACTTTCGTCAAAGTAATTGGGAAAAGTTTTAAACCCTAGTCGTTTAATTTCTTTGAGTGAGCCTGCCGAACCAATAATAACGAACGGATGCAGAGCAACTATTGCGTTAAAAGTTTTTTCACTTATTATCCCACGTGGTTCCGAATATTGGCTTTCAGTTATAATACTGAATCTACTAGTCAGATAATTTTGTTGTAGACTTAATAGGTTCTTGAGATTGTCGTAGTCATAGTCTTCGAACGACTGTCCGGGATAGTATGGGTTTCTTCCGTAGTGCAAGTCACTTAGGTTTACTTCACGGTACCTTTTCAAATAAGTAATAACACTGCGCCTATGTGGCTTGTCTATTCTATTCAAACACAGAGCGTTGTGTTTTCTACCTGTTGCAGTAAATGCTTCTTCCAAACGTCTGTGACTTTTTGTGTATTGTTCCCACAGGTTATATTGAAATGTGCTGAACTGTACACACTTAAACATTCCTTGCTGCTGCTCGTTCCAGTGCTCTGCTAAGTCGTAGTTCCAGATCAAGACATACAGTTTGCTTTGGTCTATGTTTTTAGCAATGGACCAGGTTGCAATACGCTCGAGTTCCCTTGGCCAGCGTGAGCCTGGTTCCCAAGTAAGCATATCCTGTAATACTAAGAAAGTGGGCTTGTCCACGTTGTCGGGAAATTCCACTTCCCATCCGTTGTTCGTTATGGGAAACTTCAGTGCTGCATCATTGATTACCGCGTCAGGGTAGTAGTTTTTTATAGTTTGTTGCCACATAAGTTATTTAATATATTGCGCCAACTGAGCAATAAATAATTTGACTTAAAAAACAAACTCCTGTATAATAACGTTAACACGGCATCACATGAGTTTTTTATGACTTTTAAACAATGGATTCAAGAGCGCTGGTTCCAACATGTAGATGAACTTTTAAGCTGGGGAGAACCTGTACCATCCGACTATCGGCTTTCTGACTACTTTAACAAGTACCGCTGGTGGCTGCGGCGCGAATACAGATTCTCACTAGGCACCGACACCAAAAAGGACCTCGATGATTAATATCGCAACTCAAATTGAAAAAGTAAATATCCAATGACATTCCTAGTAACAGAAAATTGTATCAAATGTAAGCACACTGATTGTGTAGACGTGTGTCCGGTGGACTGCTTCTACGAAGGCCCAAACTTCCTTGCAATCAATCCGGACGAGTGTATAGACTGCGGGGTATGCCAACCAGAATGCCCCATTGATGCAATTGTTCCGGACAATGACGACACTGTTGATGTTGTTTTTTGGACAGACCTGAACCAACGGTTGGCCAACAAGTGGCCAGTCATTACTAAAAAGAAGCCTGCACTCGAAGACGCCTCAGAGTGGAACGGCAAGTCTGGTAAGTTGGATTTACTGGAAGAATAAGAACAGTTGACAATAAATGCTGTCTGTGCTACACTGAGTATTCAAGTTGCATAACTAACAAGGAGTATTTTTATGTTTGAGCGTATGGAAATTCGTAAAGCCGCAAACGGCTTTGTTCTATCAGTTGACATGGATGACGAAGAAAAAGAGTATGTGTTTGATACACAGCGCAAACTGTTCAAGTTCATCAAGGACCTGATGGAAGCAAAAACTTCTGTATAACATTTGACAATAAATCGTCATCCTGTTATACTTAAGACTGTGAGAGAGGTTCTCACAACACAACGCCCGCATGTTTAAAAATACGGGTTGTTTTACAATTTAAAAAGGAAATGAAAATGGCAAAATCCATAGTATCTCTGCAAACTGTAGCATTTAATCAGGCTACTCCAGTCACAGCTTATGCAGATGCAATTAATGCGCGTTACAATAACGCTGTTAGTAACTTTGAATCACTTCAACAACGCATTGACAATGAAATTGCAAAAATGCCTACTCCACAAGCCCGAGCGGCTATGCGTGGACAATTAAAAGCCGCAGCAAAAGAATGGCTGCGTAAATTCCCCAAACGTAAAAATTGGAAAAGTCTAGATCTTTGTGATGCAAAGCCAATTGCTATCTTATCTATTCTCATCGACGGAACAACACAACGAGATCTGGGAATTAGCTGGTGCGATACTATTCTACGACAATGGCAAGATAGTAATGTTCGTCCTATTGCTATATATCCGTTAAGTATTGCAGAAATGCAACAGATACCACATTGGGACGGTAAAACTCAATTGTATGCGGCTTGGGATGGCCAACATACCCTTATATGTTTATATGTAATTGCAATGCAGGCGTTAGAGTTATCTTGGGAAGATATGGCAACAATAACGGTTCCATGTAATATATACAAGACTTCCCAGCGTGGACAAGTGCGCGAAACATTCATGCATCTGAATACCCCAGATGGTGTTAAACTGTTGTCAGATTACGACGAGTTCGTGCAAAAAGTTTATGGCGTACGTATTGATGATTCAACCAAACGTGAATGGATGGACGCAGAGTTAAAACAGCAATATATAGAAAAAGCACATCTGTTTGTTACATCAGTTAACGCGCCGAACGCTAATGAAATTGGTGCTATTAGTCGCATGAAAGAAATTAAGGCGTTAAGTCCTGCAGTTATCAGAGACTTTTGTATATACGCTCGCGCTGTGCAAGTTATTACCCCGCGTTCTATAGACCCATTAGAAATTGCATCTATATGTGAATGGTTTAGCATGGTACGTAGTAGTAAAAACGGAAATAACGCAGTATCCTATACAGATGCACAAATTGAAGATCTGGCAAGACATCTATATGACTTATTTGGCGCTAACTTCAGATTACAAAGTGATACTGGTATAAAAACTGAGCTTGGGCCTTTCTGGCAAAAAGTGCGCACTGCATATGCTAATTGGTGGATGTCTTATTACGGAAACGATAACGATGCACCAAGCAAAATGGTGTTTAAAGCAGTGGAAAAAACTGCGGTTGTATTCTTGTATCATCAGTTACATAAAACATGGGATGCAGATTTAGTTCCAGCACTTAATGTTAATACCCCATGGCGCCCCGCTAAGAAAGACTTATTCTAAGGAGATAATGATGATTGTAGATACTATTAAAAATACATTAAAGTTTTTTAACATCAAGACTGATATAAACGTAAATGCTTTTAGCGAATACAGGAAAATATCTACCAGAGCGAAGGGTATCTATATCATCATTCAGGGTAATACTGTAGTGTATGTGGGCAAGGGTAATATCAGAGCTCGGCAAGTACATCACTGGAATAAGGCCAACAATATTATTAAACCTGGCACACAGGACCCTGATGGATGGAAGTGGTTGCGTGAGCACATCGACATCTACCCAGCAACTTGGACCATTTACCATTTGGAGTTGTATAAAGAAACTGAAAAGAGCGCAGTGGAAGGAGCATTAATTCACTTGCTGCAACCATTGGCCAATGATGAGACCTTTAGAGACCGCAGGACAGAACTAGTCAATAGTTGACAGTTAATCCCTTATCCAGTATAATACATATTCAACAACACACTAAGGACACACAATGAACTACACAGTCGACTACAACTTTAAAGCTGGTACTTGGGAAATGACAACCTGGATGCGTCTAGAGGGTGGTGTTAAATTGAGCATCACCAGCTACCAGCTAACCGCCAGTTGCCTCGAGGAAGCCGAGCTACGTGCCGAAGAGCTGGACCTGTTGCTGGGCTCTCCGGACTCTGCTGGATACACAGAACAGGACCTGACTGTCATGGAACAGGCATACTACCAGCCACAAGCTGAATACTAATCCAAAAGTAGTACTCAAGTAGTACTACTGTATTTGCTCTAAATTCCCGTTTCCAGTATAATATATACATAGCAAAGCAAAACAGGAGTCGAAAATGTCTTACACGCTGATCACTAAGTCTGGTAAAGTTTATTCTTTCTACGTACAGGCGGCCGCAGAACAGTTCCAGCAGGCATACGGTGGTGTTGTGTTTACACAACAGATCCTAACAACAGAATCGGTTGCTCAATAATCCCGGAAGTGTTATAATTAATACTTAGACAGCAACAAACAGGAGTTGAACATGGCATACGTATCCCAGGAACTGAAAGCAAAGTTGGCACCCACTATCAAGGCAGTGCTGAAAAAGTACAAGGTAAAAGGTAGCATCAGTGTTCGCAATCACTCAAGTTTGGTTGTGACTCTCAAACAAGGTGCTGTCAACTTTGGCAAAGATCACGCTGATGTCAACACCTACTACATCAACGATCACTACGCAGGCCGAGCACGTGGTCTCTTAAACGAACTCAAAGCGGCCATGGAAGGCCCTGAGTTCTTCTGTGAAGACGACTCCCAAACAGACTACTTCCACCGTAGTCACTACATCGACATCTAC
>TARA_R110000796_G_scaffold149535_1_pt1 | contig 21399 bp, 17 predicted proteins | sample TARA_R110000796 | Tara Oceans TARA_R110000796 (sample SAMEA4397815) | marine metagenome | biome: Polar Biome; feature: [SRF] surface water layer (ENVO:00010504); material: water (ENVO:00002006), including particulate matter (ENVO:01000060) such as... | depth 5 m
ACCGAAGGTGGCGATAAATAGGGCACCCCCAAGATTGCCGAGCCCTACCAGCCCCCAGCACTTCAGCATTCGGGGTAGTGTGACGCCAGGCCGCTTGTCGAGCCATGCAAGAGGCACCAGTGTGAAAACACCAGTGAGCAGGTCATAGCCCATCAGGTAAAGCATCACAAAGCCGACCGGAAAGAGCAGCGCCCCTATCAAGAAGTTGCCTGTTTGTGTCGCTATGGTAATGGCGAAAATAACTGCCAACGCCAGGGTAGCTCCCGCCATAAAGGAGCGAATAAGTGTATCCCGGGTGCCCATATAGATTTTTGATTCACCCTGATCCACCAGCTTGGTGACAAATTCACTGGGCATTAGATAAGACATAAGCATGTCTCCTGTGTCATTTCGGTTAATTAACGCTTAACCCAAGAGTTTTAGAGTTTCCTGCTAGGAGCAATAAATAGGAGCAATAAAACCGATGGCTGCGCCTTCCTGGTGCAAAAGAGATTAAGCGTGTGGCGCTATCGCACTATCACTGTTTGTATTGCGATTTATGTGCCAACTCTTGATTGTGCTGATTAACCGTTTGTTTTTAATTGATTAATTTATTTTTTTGGCATTGGTTTTGAATCACTCGAATAGTTACGAAAAATCGTAAATAACGATATTTCGTTGTTTTATTAACGAAAAATCGTAACTGGCGTGGGAATTGAATGGTTCATTAGTGAAGATCACCTTGAATCCTGAGGTAGTAGCTAATGCTTATGCAGGAAACCAAGCACGCCACAGCCTCTGCACTCATGGGCGGCTACTCACCGCTTGCCATGATTGTGATCGACCCCTTTACCGATCAGCTATTGGCTGCCAATCCGGCTGCCTGTGAGCTGCTATGCATTGAACAGCTATGTACTGAGCAAACAGGTATTGAGCAAGGCATGCCTCTAGCGGCTCCCTTTAGCCACCGTTTGAGTGCGTCACTGCCGCTATGGGTGAGCTTTACGGATGAGGCGCTGGTGCAAAAAACCGCCTGGTCGGATGATTTGGTGATACTCGATATGCTGCGCCAGCCCTACCGGGTAGAGGTTTATGCCCAGTGCATTGAAGACTCTGAACAGCTTCTGTTAACGCTGATTGATCGTAATAAAGCCGAGCAGCGACGTGCCAAGGCAGAGCTTGGTCGCCAGCACCGCCAGGGTGAAGTGGGCTGGCAGCGTGTCGAGCAGGTCTTCGAGCGCATTGAGAAGCAGAACCAGCTGATTCTCGGCGCGGCAGGCGAGGGCATTTATGGCCTGGATGCCGAGGGTAAAACCACCTTTGTTAATCCCGCCGCGGAGCGCATTTTAGGCTGGAGTACCGAGGACATGGTGGGCCACGACGCGCATCTGATGTTCCATCACACCCACGCCGATGGCAGCCAATTTCCGGTGCAGCAGTGCCCTATTCATGCTTCGTTTAGCGACGGCCAGGTGCATCACGTTGATAACGAAGTGTTCTGGCATAAAAATGGTGAAGCGATTCCTGTTGAGTACACCAGCACGCCGATTTTCGAGATGGGTCGTTTGGTCGGGGCGGTGGTGCTATTTCGCGATATTCGCGAGCGCAAGCGCGCTGAGCAGCAGCTGCGTGATGCCCTCGCTGAGGTAGAGTCACTCAAGCAGCGTTTGGAGCTAGAGAATGAGTACCTTCAAGAAGAGATAAAAGCGGAGCTTAACCACCGCGATATTGTAGGCAACAGCCCGGCGGTGGCACAACTGATTAAACAGATAGAGATGGTCGCGCCCACTAGTGCCAACGTCTTGATTAGCGGCGAATCCGGTACTGGCAAAGAGCTGATCGCCCGGGCTATTCATGCGGGCAATGCGCGCAGCGATCGGCCGCTGATCCGCGTGAACTGCGCCGCTATCCCGCGAGATCTTTTCGAGAGTGAGTTTTTCGGCCATGTCAAAGGCGCCTTTACCGGTGCCGTTCAGGACCGGCCAGGACGTTTTGAACTCGCCCACGGCGGTACGCTGTTTTTAGATGAAGTCGGTGAAATTCCCTTGGAGCTGCAGAGTAAGCTGCTGCGTGTATTGCAGGATCAACAGTTCGAACGGGTGGGCGACAACCGCACACGGGAAGTCGACGTGCGGGTCATTGCCGCGACCAACCGTGAACTGCGCGACATGATTGAGGTGGGGCATTTTCGTGAAGACCTCTATTTTCGCCTTAACGTTTTCCCCATCGATTCGGTGCCCTTGCGCAAACGGATTGAGGATGTGCCACTGCTGGCGCGGCATTTTTTGCACCGAGCCTGCCTCAAATTCAATAAGCCCGGAGTGCGTATCCCTCCCGCGCAATTAGAAATCCTCCAGCGTTACCCCTGGCCCGGCAATATCCGTGAGCTTGAAAACGTCATTGAACGTCAGGTAATCGTCACCCAGGATCGGCGTCTGGTATTCGATGATCTCCTGTTGGGGGAGCCGCCCCGCTCGTTAAGCCGCACAAGCAACGAGCCCACGGCGGGTCGTGACCTCGGGCAACATCATGAAACCACGCTGCTGACCGAGCATGCGCTTAGCCAGCGCCAACGAGAAAGTACGCTAGCCGCGCTCTCCCAGGCGGGCGGCAAAGTGTCGGGGGCGGGCGGCGCCGCGGAGCTACTGGGTATCAAACCAACGACGTTAGCGTCACGGCTAACAAAGTGGGGGATTGAGCCACGGGAATTTCGTAAAAGTAAGCCGTGTGGATAGTCGTCCCTCCCTACATTGGACTAAGGTAAGCTGGAAGCGGCTTGACAATAGGTTGTACACACATTTTTAGATTGTTCAAGGCTAGCATACATACATGAATGTAACTATAATGCTCATCTTTCTGAGTGGCTCAATGCACCAAGTGTCTTTGTAAGCTGAGAGACTTTGTAAGTTGATCGACTTAGTCGACAGAGAAGCTTAGTTCGTTCGCCATCCTGACGCTGATACCTAGAGGCAATCCCATGCGACTGGCACACTGGGCAGTCAATGCCCCTTTACGACCCTTACTGATAGCGGTATTCACAGCTTCATTTGTGTTGCCTGCTCAAGCGGCTGACCTCCTCACGATTACCCGTGACGCATTAGACAATAACGCGGCGTTAGCGTCGGCACGCGCTGAGTATTTAAGCGTTGAGGCTAGCCGAGATGTGGCACGCAGTGGGTTGCTTCCCCAAATCAACGCCACCGGTAATGTTGCCCACAACCAGCAGTACGAAAGTCAGACATCCTCGCGAGTGGGCACTGGTGCAGGAGGGGTTAACGGAGATTTTAGTAGCGCAAGCGATGACCGCTACAACACCGTATCGCTCTCTTTAGAAGCCACTCAAGCGCTCTACGATGAAGTAACGCGTCGGGAGGTCACTCAAACCGAACGCCAAATTGACCAGCAGGTGTATCTGCTTGCGGCCACCGAACAGCAACTGCTGATCGACACTGCCAGCGCTTATTTCGATATTCTGCGCGCTCACGAAATCCTAGAGGCCCGTCTTGCTCAAGAGCGGGCGATTGGGCGCCAGCTCGAACAAGCGGGCGAGCAGTTTGAGGTCGGCTTGATTGCGATTACAGAAGTCGAGGAAGCGCGCGCGACCTTCGACCAATCACGAGCTGATCGCATTGCCGCAGAAAGTAACCTTCAAGTGGCTTTCGAGGCATTGGAGCAGCTGACCGGCCAACGCTATGCCAGCATTGAAGCACTTGGCGACAGCATGCCCGTTGGCCTTCCCGAACCCAGCAGCCGCGACTACTGGGTGGAACAGGCTCTTGAGCTCAACCCGCAGGTATTGGCTCAACAGGCCGGTATCGAAGTAGCGCGCACCGGTGTGGAAATCGCCCGTGCAGGCGGCCTGCCGACACTTCAAGCGTTTGGTAATTATCAATACGGCGACAGTGATATCGATAACACCGCCGGTGAATACTCCTCGAGCCAGGTGGGCTTGAGCGCTAACCTGCCCATTTACACCGGTGGCCGCACCAGCGCAAGCATCCGCCAAGGGACCTATCAACTGGAAAGTAGCCAGTACGATTTCGAGTCCCAGCGTCGCTCCTCCATCCAGCAGGTTCGCTCGCTGTACACCCAGGTGAGCAACGATGTGGAAACCGTCGAGGCGCGCCAGCAGGCCATCGTCTCCAATCGCAGCGCTTTAGAAGCCACCCGTGCAGGGTATGAGGTGGGCACCCGTAACATCGTGGACGTGTTGAACGCGGAGCAAAACCTCTACAACGCGATCGCCAACTACGCCGAAGCGCGTTATGACTATGTGGTGAATTTGCTTTCGCTGCGCCAGCAGGCCGGGCGTTTGGACGTCGAAGCCATCGAGGAAGTCAACGCGTGGTTAACCGGTGATGAGGTGAACTTTATCTTACCCGAGAATGGCGGCGACGATCGTTATGAGAGCGCGCTTGACATCGGAGCGCCACCACAGCCCCAGCCGGGCATGTAATTAACGCCGATTGGAAATGACACAGGTGCAGCAAGTGCTACTAGTCGACTCTTAAAAAGATACATGGGAACTTAACGTATGAAGAAGATGATTCACTCACGCCGAGCGAGTCTGGTGACGCTGGTAGCCGCGCTGGCACTCGCGGCGTGTGGTCAAGAACAGGCCGAAGCGCCTCAGCCGGGCTCCGAGCAAGAACCCCCGCCCCATAAGGTCGAAGTGACTGAAATGGCACGTCAGGATATACCGCTGGATAAATCGTACCCCTCCTTGCTGCGCAGTGATGATGAAGTCACCTTGGTGGCGCGTGTGAATGGCTTTCTGGAAGAGCGCCACTTCGAGCCCGGCCAAATGGTCGAAGAGGGCGATCGCCTCTATACCATCGAACCGGATCTTTACCAAGCAACCGTTAACCAGCGTGAAGCTGACCTGCAAAGCGCACGGGCTGAGCTTTCCCGCGCCCAGCGTGATGCGCAACGTTTCGAGCAACTACTCAGCCAAAACTCGGTGAGCCGCCAGCAGTACGACCAAGCGCTGGCTGACCAGCGCGTCGCCCAGGCAAGCGTAGCGCAGGCAGAGGCGGCATTAACTAGCGCTAACCTGGACTTGGGGTATTCACAAGTTACTGCACCTGTCTCTGGAATGATCGGTTTAAGCCAAATTAATGTGGAAAATTTGGTCACTTCCGGTACCGAGCTGGCCACGATTACACCACTAGATCCGTTAGAGGTGCGTTTTCAACTGCCTCAGCGCGATGCCTTTGAGCTGCGTCGCCAACTGAGCAATGGCACTGAACCATCGGATATTCGTGCTCGTTTGAGCATACCTGGTGTCAGCGGAGGTGGCGATTCTGAGCTAGAAGGGTACTTAGACTTTCTGGGCTCTAGCGTTGATCGAGACACCAGCACCGTGCAAGCCGCTGCGACGTTTGAAAACCCTGACGCTACCGTACTGCCGGGCCAATTTGTGCGCGTACGTCTTGACGGCTTGAAGCGTTTTGACGTAATGGCGGTGCCAGAGATAGCGGTGACGCAAGGCCTAATGGGCCCCCAGGTGTTTGTCCTGGATGAAGAGAATAAGGCTCGTGAGAAAACTATCTCACTGGGTGAGATAGCGGGGCCGTGGCAGATCATTCGTGACGGCCTGGAGCCGGGTGACCGGGTAATTGTCGGTGATCCAGCCGGTTTAGAGCCAGGCATGACGATTGATCCACAGTCGTTTGATGGCAACGCGGAGGCTGTTAACGAAGGTGTCGAGCAAGAAGAGGCGGAAGAACAGGCCGAGGCGGCTCAAGCAATGGAAGAGGGGGCTGCCGATGGCCAGCCCGCTGAAGGAGAAGAGGGTGCACCATAATGAACTTCTCTAATTTTTTCATCAGCCGCCCGATATTTGCCACAGTGTTGGCGATTATCGTGACGCTAGTGGGCGTGATGTCGATGCGCATTCTGCCTATTGAGCAGTATCCCAGCGTAGTGCCGCCCACCGTGTCGGTTCAGGCGACGTTCCCTGGAGCGGATGCGGAAACCGTCGCACAAACGGTGGCGGCCCCAATCGCGGAGGCCATCAACGGCGTTGAGGATATGCTGTACATGACCTCTAACAGCGCTGATAACGGCAGTATGAGCCTGAGTGTTGCTTTCAATATCGGTACCGATGGCGATATCAATACCATCAACGTCAACAACCGGGTGCAAGGGGCGCTGTCGCAGTTGCCTGAAGCCGTCCAGTCCCAAGGTGTTACTGTTTCGCTACGTTCTGACTCTATTTTGATGTTATTAGCGTTGACCTCACCGGACGGCGACTACAACAACGTCTATATGCAGAACTACGCCACCCTGAACGTGCTTGACGCACTGCGCCAAGTGCCCGGGGTAGGTAACGCCGAAGTACTAGGCGGCGGCGAGTTTGCCATGCGTATCTGGATGGATCCGGATAAGTTGGCACAGTACGACCTGACGCCCAGCGAAGTGGCCAGTGCGATCAGGGCGCAAAATACCGAGATTCCGGCGGGTAGCCTTGCTTCTACGCCTCAGAGTGAACCGCGCGCCTACACCTATACCATGACCGCAGGCGGTCGACTGAATGATGTCGATGACTTCCGTGAGATTTACTTACGTACCAATAGCGACGGTTCATCACTACGTTTGGAAGACGTTGCACGTATCGAACTGGGGGCATCTTTTTACGGTATCGACGCGCGGTTGAACGGTTCCACCATGACGCCGATTATTATCAATCAACAGCCTGGGGCTAATGCCTTAGCAACGGCTAATGCTGTGCGCGCGACGATGGATGATCTGGAAAGCCGCTTCCCTCCAGGGCTTGAATATGTCTCCCCTTACGACACCACGCTGTTTATTGATGCTTCGGTAGAGACGGTGATTAAGACGTTTATTGAAGCCTTCCTGATCGTTATCGTCATTCTGTTTATCTTCCTGCAGAACTGGCGCTTTACGGTGATCGCCATGTCGGTCGTGCCCGTTGCGGTGGTGGGGACGTTTGCCGGCTTTTACCTGTTTGGGTTTTCGATCAACCTGCTAACGCTGTTTGCCTTGGTGCTCTCGATAGGGATAGTGGTCGATGATGCCATACTAGTGGTGGAAAACGTCGAACGCGTGCTGAGTGAAGAGGATGACATCAGCGTAATGGATGCCACCATCCGAGCGATGAAAGAAGTCGGTGGGCCGGTTATTGCGACCTCACTGATTATGGCGGCGGTGTTTGTTCCAGTGGCTTTCTTGGGTGGCTTCACGGGGCAGATTTATCAGCAGTTTGCGATTACCGTGGCGATATCGGTAGCCCTCTCGGCGGTAATGGCGTTGACCTTTACGCCTGCTCTGTCAGCGATTTTTATCAAGCATAAAATTGCCGGCGCCGGACAGTCTAAGTTCAAGCGTGCCTTGCATACCCCGCTACGCCTGTTTGACCGCATGTTTGCAGGTATTACTGCGGCCTATATGTGGGTAGTAAAGGGCTTAGTGCGTTTTTGGGTGTTAGCGTTAGCGTTAACGATAGCTACAGGGGCGGGCTCTTTCTGGTTATATGCCAATACGCCTTCAACGCTGGTACCCGAGACTGATCAGGGCATCGTGTTAGTGAGCGTTTCGCTGCCGGATGCGGCCTCACTTGACCGTACCCAGCGCTATATGGAAAAACTCAGTGCTGAGGTTGAAGCAATTCCCGGTGTGGAATACTCCTCGGCTATTGCCGGTTACGATATTCTCTCAGGCGCTGTTAATACTGCGCGCGGGATTATGTTCGTCAATATGCATCCCTGGGCAGAGCGTGATCTGACGGCTAGCGATCTCGTAGGCCAAATTATGGGTTTGGGCGCGAGTATTGATGGTGGCTCCGCAATGGCCTTTAACGTGCCGCCCATTATGGGGCTTTCGACGACGGGCGGTTTTACCGGTTATTTGCAGTCTTTTGAAGGGGCAACGCCGCGGGAGCTGTACGAAGCGTCGCTGCAAATTATGCAGCAGGCTAACCAGCACCCTGCGTTAAGTCGGGTTTTCACCACCTTCAATGTCAATGTACCCTCTTACCGGGCTAACATCGACCAGCAGAAAGCGCTGAGTTACGGCGTTGGGCTTGAAAACATTAACTCAGCCCTGGCCAATACGTTTGGTAACGGCTTTGTGAACTACTTTAGCTATCAAAATCGTAACTTCCAGGTGTACCTGCAAAACGAGGATGAATTCCGTAAAACGCCGGAGGACGTGAGCCGCGTTTATGTTCGCGGCGGTAATGGCGAGCGTATTCCGCTTTCGGAGTTTGTCGAGCTTGAGCGTCAAACGGGACCAGCCGTGGTATCGCGCTTCGGTGTTTATGCCGGTGCACAGTTCCAGGGTAACCCGGCTGAGGGCTATAGTTCCGCTCAGGCTATTGAAGCGATGGAGCAGGTGGTCCAAGAAACACTAGGAACTAACTGGGGAATGGGCTGGACCGGTACGGCTTACCAAGAAGCAAACCTGGGTAATGCCGCGACCCTTGCCATCGTCTTTGGGATGTTGATGGTATTCCTGATTCTAGCGGCTCAGTATGAAAGTTGGTCGTTACCGCTGGCGGTTCTGACCGCGACGCCCTTTGCCTTCCTGGGCGGTATTGGTGGGATCGTGCTGCGTGGGCTGGACACCAGTGTGTATGTGCAAATCGGTATGTTGGTGGTGGTTGGGCTGGCTGCGAAGAACGCTATCCTGATTGTCGAATTCGCCGAGCTTCAGCGTAAAGAGCAGGGTAAGTCGATACGTGAAGCGGCTATTATTGCTGCTGAACTGCGTTTTCGCCCCATCGTCATGACTTCGCTGGCCTTTATCTTTGGTACGTTACCGTTGGCCCTGGCGACCGGCGCCAGCGATGTGAGCAGCCATCACATCGGTACGACAGTCGCCATGGGGATGTTCTCGGTAGCGACCTTGGGGAGCCTGTTTATACCCAGCTTCTACGCCATGATTGCAACGGCCTCTGACTGGCTGGGGCGTAAGATGAAAGGGGATAAGCGACACTCCTCGCAACCGGCGCTAGAGCAGGATCAGCACTAATCGTTAGCGATAATAAAGAGTGACAACAGACGGGTATCTCCTTTGGGAGGTACCCGTTTTTTTATCCCCATGACCGGGGCAATACAGCACTGGCGCCCTAAAGCTAACCTAGACTAAGCTGACAAATATAATACATTGCCGGCTAAGTACCGGGTGAGGAGGACGCCATGAATGAACTACTGCACGCCGCCACGTTATTTCCGAGCATTGTGTTTACGTTTTTACTCGGTCTTTTAGCGCTCTACTGGCTATTGGTCATCATTCGTTTGGCGCCTTTGGAGCTGTTCGAGCGCGACAGTTTGAAAGAGGATCATTTGGCAAGCACGCTGGTCTCTCTTGGCTTCGCAGGGGTGCCGACGACGCTGGCCTTAACGGTGATCTTGGCCATTGCCGCGGTACTGGCACTGGCCATTGAAATGCTCGTGCTGCGTTGGTTGCCACTTGGCTTGATACGCATCCCGGTGGGGGTGCTGGTGCTATGGGGCAGCTTGGTCATTGCTTCGCCCGTGGCGGCAGCGCTTTGCCATGCACTACATCGTGGGCTGCACCGTTATCGTCCTTTTACACGGCGGTGTTTGCTGGGGCAAACGGTGGTAGTGAGAGAGCGCCAAGGGCAGGGCGAACAGGCCTTCGCGATGATCGATAATGAGCCGAACAGCAGCGTAAAACTGCTCAGTAAGCGCGATGCATTGCCGGTGCAGGGCGAGCGTCGGGTCTTGGTGAAGTACTTGCCTGAAGAAGGGGCTTATCGCAGTGTCAGCGAACAAGAGTACCTTGAGACGCGAGTTCGTTTGAATAAACTACGCTTAAGCCAGAAAAAACGCCATTCCAACCACTACTCAACCTCTCACTAAGGGCTACTTCCACCATCGCCGCCACAGCTGGGCTAGCCATTGCAACATGCTTTTCCCCATGTGCTGCCCGCCAGTGGCGGTTTGCGCTGTGCCACCAGCCATGTCCGGGGGTGGTGCAGAACGCTTTAAAAAATGGCGAATAGGGTCCACCTGGGCAGGTTTATCGAGCATTGGTGCGTGGCCGCAATGAGGCACGGTTAGGGTGACCAGCGTTGGCTGTGCTTCGGCCATGCGCGGCAATGTTTCGGCATCTAACAGTGTTGACGTTTCGCCGCGGATGACCATTATAGGGCAGCGTATGCTCGCCCAGTCGGCCCAGGTGTCCCGCGGCGTGTCATGTACGAATTGCTCGCCGATGCGTGGGTCGAAGTGATACGTCCAACGCCCGTCGGGCAGCCGACGGGCACTGTTGAGCGCTAATTCACGCCAAGCTGACGCCTTCGTGATCCCAAAGCTCGCATAGTGCTGGGTCAGTTCTTGCTGGAGTTCACTAAACGTCGAGAAACGGTGGGTAACACCAAAGTAGCTGGAAAGGGCAATCAGCCCCTGCTTGTTTAGCTCTGGCCCAACATCGTTCAGGATTAAACGCGAAATTCGCCCGCTATGCTGTGGGTCGGCCGCGATCAACATGCCCAGCAGGCCGCCCATCGAAGTGCCCAGCCAATCCACCCGTTCGAGTTGAAAGTGGTCCAGAAGCGCGATGGCAACCGTGACATAGTGGCTATAGAGGTAGTCGTGTGCCGGAAATAGCGACCAGCTCGATAACCCGCGGCCTGGCGTATCCGGGGCAAGAATGCGCCATTCACTGCCGAGTTCCTGGGCCAACGCATCAAAGTCCCCGCCGTGACGAGCAAGCCCGTGCCAGGCGACAAGCGTGCGAGTGGCGGAAGGGTTCCAGATGCGAACGGCGACTTCTAATTCGCGTACGCGGACAAACTCCAGGACATCCATAGTGTGCTCTATTTGGCTAGCTATAGCCCAGTAGTAGCATACTTGCTGCATTGCAGCGAGAGTGGAGAGGGAGGTTTAACGTTGCATCATACGAATAGAGGTATCGATTAACTCACCACCACACGCTCGAATGGAAAAAGCTTCAGGATTACGCAGCCAATCGTGGAAAAGCCCTCCTAGCATGGATTGCATTAACCGAGTGGCGACTTCTGGGCTTAAGTCATCGCGCAGCAGTTGCTGCTCTTTCGCCAATACAAATACTGCCAGCATTTCCTGGAAACACTCATTGCCAATTTCTTCCTGCATATCCAGCGGGTTAATGTCGCTAAAAAACTCACAACGGTGCAGCAAGATCGACAATATGCGCTGGTACGACGGTTGTTCAAGGCGCACCAAGCCTGCATGGCAGGCAAGCCGGATTGACTCTAGCGGGGATAACTCGGCGTCAACTTTATCCACTTCATCCATCAAGGATTGAAAGGGCATGCGCACCTGTTCGACCAGGGCCATGAACAGATCGCCTTTGTTCTTGAAATGCCAGTAGACGGCACCGCGGGTGAGGCCCGCATGGCGAGCAATTTGCTCAAGCGATGTGCGTGCCACGCCTTTGGCAAAAAATACCTCTTCTGCAGCTTCAAGCAGCGCTTCGCGAGTAGCAGCCGCTTCAGCTTTGGTCTTTCTTGCCATGGAAACGCAACCTCATAATCGACTCTGTATGGTCACATTTTAACCTAAGCGAAAGATTATTTACATTCAAAACTGTATGGATAAGAGACGAAGCCCATAACGTGCATTAACAAATTCGTCATTTGGAGAGTGACAGCGTATAAACAGGCAATGACACTAAGCATAGATCGCACTAACGTCGCGGAAATAACCGATTAAAATACAGGACATAACCCATGGCGCGAGCTCCCTTTCAACTGGGCGAACATACCATTATGCCCGGCCAACGCTTACAAGTGGATGTGCCCGTGGCGCGCTTATACACCCACACGCCGCTGCATATTCCAGTCGAAGTGGTGCATGGCCGTAAAGATGGCCCGGTGATGCTGGTGTGTGGTGGCATTCACGGCGATGAGATCAACGGGGTGGAAATTGTTCGCCGTGTGCTGCGCGCGAAAGCGATCAACAGCATTCGCGGCACCCTGATCGCCGTACCGGTGGTCAATGTCTTTGGCTTCTTACAGCAAACGCGCTACTTACCCGATCGGCGCGATCTCAATCGCTGCTTTCCAGGCAGCGAATCCGGCTCGCTAGGTGGGCGGATTGCCGCGCTGTTCCGTGAGCAAATTGTCGATTACGCCACCCACATTATCGACTTACACACCGGCGCCATTCATCGCACCAATCTGCCGCAAATCCGTGCCCAGCTGCGCCCCGGCAGTGAAACCGAGCGCATGGCCGATGCGTTTGGAGCGCCCGTGGTACTCAATGCTGAGTTGCGTGAAGGCAGCCTTCGCCATTACGCCCAGACCCGCGGGATTCCGGTATTGACCTATGAAGCAGGCGAAGCGCTGCGCTTCGATGAGTGGGCCATTGCCCCCGGCGTTCGTGGCGTTCTACGCGTCATGCGGCGCCTAGGCATGCTCACCGGCGAGCAGCGCCGCCGCACACCAGCCCCGGCCGAACTGGCCAATGGTTCAAGCTGGGCGCGTGCGCCGATCGACGGTATTTTACGCCCCAAGGTGCGCCTGGGCACGCGGGTAGCCAAAGGCGAGGTGCTGGGCAAAGTGGCCGACCCCTTTGGCAACGACGAGGGCGAAGTGCGTGCCGTCGCCGACGGTATCGTGATCGGGATGAGCCGTTTACCGTTGGCCAACGAAGGCGAGGCGCTGTTTCATATTGCCCGTTTTGACGAAATTGAAGAGGCCGAAACAGCCGTTGAAAGCTTTAACTCGAGCTTAGTGCCACCGCCAGATTCCTTTTATTAACCCGCCCATAATTAAAAGCTATCGGTTCGATAGGGAATCGATAGCCTTCACGAATGGCAAGTTAACGCCTAGTTGACTATAACTATGATGGGCTTTGTAAGCGGCTACTAAAATGATAACAAAAGATAAACAGCCAAGCTTTCATCGTACTAGAACGAGTGGCGGCAACACGCCACGTCTACCGTGACATGGAGGAAAAGCGATGACGAGCGATAATACGAAACACACTACAACGGATGCGGGCATACCGGTCACCAGTGATGAGCACTCCCTTTCAGTAGGCCCCGATGGGCCGATCGTTCTACATGATCACTACTTGATGGAGCAGATGGCGGCCTTTAACCGGGAAATGATTCCGGATCGTCAGCCCCATGCAAAAGGCAGTGGCGCCTTTGGTCACTTCGAGGTAACACACGACGTTAGCCAATACACCAAGGCGGATTTCCTCCAGCCGGGTAAAAAAACCGAGATGTTGGCGCGCTTTTCGACGGTGGCAGGTGAGTCGGGTAGCCCTGACACTTGGCGCGACCCGCGTGGCTTCTCGCTGAAGTTCTACACCGAAGAGGGCAACTTCGACATGGTGGGTAACAATACCCCCGTGTTCTTCGTGCGCGATCCGCTCAAATTCCAGCACTTTATCCACTCACAAAAGCGTCGAGCGGATAACGGCTTGCGTGATCACGATATGCAGTGGGACTTCTGGACGCTTTCGCCGCAATCTGCCCACCAGGTAACCTGGCTAATGGGCGATCGGGGTATTCCCGCCAGCTGGCGCCACATGAACGGCTATTCTAGCCACACTTATATGTGGGTGAACGCTGAAGGCGAGCGTTTCTGGGTGAAGTACCACTTCAAAACGGACCAGGGCATTAAGTGCATGACCCAGGAACAGGCCGACAAGATGGCGGGCGCGGATGCCGATTACCATCGCCGCGACCTGTTCGATGCCATCAAGCGCGGCGATCACCCCACCTGGACGTTACAAGTTCAGATCATGCCGTTCGAAGATGCCAAGACCTACCACATCAACCCTTTCGATTTGACCAAAGTGTGGCCGCACGCCGACTACCCGCTGCAAGAAGTCGGTAAGATGACGTTGGATCGCAACCCCGTCGATTTCCACAGCCAAATCGAACAGGCCGCGTTTCAGCCCAGCAATTCGGTACCGGGCACCGGTTTCTCGCCGGATAAAATGCTGTTGGCGCGGGTTATCTCCTACGCTGATGCGCACCGCGCGCGTTTAGGGGTGAACTACCAACACATCCCCGTTAACGCGCCCAAGACCCCGGTGAACAGCTACAGCCAGGGTGGTCAGATGCGTATCAACCACTCCACCGACCCGGTGTATGCACCCAATAGCAAAGGGGGCGCGCACGCCAACCCGGAAAAATACCCTGAAGATGCGGTATGGGAGACGGACGGCGAGTTGGTTCGCGCTGCCTACACGCTGCGCTCGGGCGATGGCGATTTCAACCAAGCCAATGACCTGGTCAATAAGGTAATGGATGACGCTGCCCGCGACCGCTTGGTCAACAACATCGTGGGCCACGTGTCCGACGGTGTTGAAGAGCCAGTGCTATCACGCGTATTTGAGTACTGGAAAAACGTCGACCAAACGATTGGCGAGCGTGTCGAGCAGGGCGTAATGGCGAACCGCCGCGAAAACGGTTAGTAAGCCTACGCGACTAGGAAGACGAACCCGCTACGCTTGCGTAGCGGGTTTTTTATACGGCGCACTTATACAACGAGCTCTGGTTCGTTCACCAAGCTAAGCGCGTCATCAAATAGGCGCAACCCTGCGCCTTCTTTATGGGCGTGTTCCGACAAATGACGCCGAAAACGCCGGCCGCCGGGGCAACCCTGAAACAGGCCCAGCAGGTGGCGGGTAATATGGTTCAGCTTCGCGCCTTCATCCAAGCGCTGCTGAATATAGGGCCTAAAAGCCTTTGCGGCATCCAAGCGGCTTGTCGCCGGGCCTTGCTCTCCAAACAGCTGTTCATCGACACCAGCGAGCAGCCAAGGGTTCTGATACGCTTCACGCCCCACCATCACGCTATCCACATGGGTGAGCTGTTCACGGCAATCATCAAGCGTTTTAATGCCGCCGTTGATGCCGATATGTAGCTCGGGCCGACTCTGCTTTAAGCGATGAACGCGGGGATAATTCAGCGGCGGCACATCGCGGTTCTGCTTGGGCGACAAACCCTGTAGCCACGCCTTACGCGCGTGCACAGTAAACACCTCGCAGCCTGCATCCGCGACGATCGCGATAAACCGCTCAAGGTCAGCGTCTTCATCCTGGTCATCGATACCAATACGGCACTTCACCGTAACCGGAATCGATACCGCCGCCTGCATGGCACGCACGGCATCGGCCACCTTTTCGGGGTAGCCCATCAAGCACGCGCCAATCATATTGTTCTGCACGCGGTCGCTCGGGCAACCCACGTTCAGGTTGACCTCATCATAGCCCCACGCCTCAGCAATCGCCGCGCACTCCGCCAGCTCACCGGCTTCGCTGCCGCCCAACTGCAGCGCCAGCGGATGCTCCACCTCGTTATAGCCCAAAAAGCGCTCACGGGGCGTCCCGTGCAAAATCGCACCGGTAGTGACCATCTCGGTATACAGCAGCGTCCGCTTGGTTAAGGTGCGTGCGAACGCTCTGTAGTCTCTCGTAGTCCAGTCCATCATGGGGGCCACAGAAAAAAGACGACCAGAATCCGCTAGACACTTTGTATTTAAATCAGTCATTTATAATTTCACGAACTGTATATATATACATATTAATTTCTGCCTGTTACCTTGAAAATCACTTTGTGCATACCCGTATAGCTAAGGGCGAATATCTACGGTTCAAAATTCAGGGGCACTATGGAGATTTTCAGTAGATGAGAGGCTTTGAACGCACTATTGTACGTAATAAATGGCATTCAGCACATAGCAAGGTGTATGACTCAGTGCCGATAGCGCTGAACCGTAAGGCATCATTCGAGCTACGACGTCCAAAAAGCGTACAGCCGCCCTGTTATGATAGCGGGCGACGACCAGAGTTAGTTCGTGACTGCGCGGCAGATAAAGGGGAGGGCAGGCAAGCTAGGTGCTGGGCTATATAAGTTTTTTTCACAAGTATAGCGAAAGGCTTACATCATCGGTTAAGAAAATTTGTCATAGTGGCTTTTCCAGCTAACAGCACGAACTGCATGAGACATTAGCCCTAGAATGTCAAATTTAATTGGTAAGAGGTTGTATGAAAAAGATACAAGGTCTGAGTAGTGTATATATCATTTTGTTTGTTCTTTTAATATTAACATTAATGATTGTCGCTTATTTTTTAAGTGAAGAGAGTGCACTTCAAAAATTTATGGCAATTCCGTTAGTTTCCTTTATTGGATGGACAGTTAGCATGATAGCGGGAGGAATAGCTATTTTTGAATTTCTTGCCTATAAAAAATTAAAGCAAGATTGCACTATGATTTTGAATAACAATGTTAGAAATAACAGTGTAAATGATAATGCTCAATATGTTGAAACTATGCGGGATATGACAATAAATCATAGGAGATAATAATATGACTAGTCAAAATTATGATGCTAGTACACATGTAGGGAATGTTGAGGGGTCACTTATTGTTAATAATTTTAATAGTTCGAGCAGGCTTCCTCAATATAGCATAGTTGCACAGGTGGTTAAGTTAATTGCTGATGAGGCTGATATGGCTCCGGATGCTGATAGACAACAAGATGACTACGATATTGATCTTAAAATAGAACATAACGAATTACATGAGCATGTAATGCTAGTAGATATGTATTATGAATATGCGAGCATTATTGAGCGTGCATTTAATGCTATGGATTCAGAGAGATTAGGGCATAAGAATTTGGTTTTAAAAACTCTTAATAGTTTTTATAAATCTTCTCTTTATAAAAGAGGGTATAAAAGAAATGCTGACAGGTCCGCTTTTGTACGTGGTAATGCGGACTTTATAGTCGATGATGTCATTGAGAAAACAAAATTGCTTATTAAAGACTCGGATAGTGTTAAGGATTGTCTTTTAGAGGATTTTTTAAATGCTGTTCATTGTGTTGTAGGGTATGGTATAATTGAATGTCAGGTCTTAGAAAAACCTTAGTGTTTTTGCAGAGTATTAGGCTTTTTTATGATTTATAATTTCGATAATCCAGACTTTTCTTTATACTCACTTGGTGCAGTACTTATTCGTGTGCTTAGAGAAAGTGCTGTTAATGTTCACGATAGTAGTGTTCTATACTATGATTTTAAAAATGCAGTGGGTCAAGATTTAAGCTTCTCTGTTTACCTTTATACACTTGATTGGCTTTTTATTCTAGGGCTTGTATCCATTGATGATAAAGGGGATATATTAGATGTTCTTGGAAAGTCTTGATGTCTCAGTTAATGGTAATGTCATAAGGTCTTTGGTATTTCATAAGGGCTTGAACTTTATTGTTGATAGTAGTGTTCGAAAGAAAACAGAATCTGGTAATAGTGTTGGTAAGACAACTGCATTAAGGGTCGTTGATTATTGTCTTGGTTCTGACGGCAGTGATATCTATAAAGATCCTGAGTTTAAAAATGAAAAAAATCTAGAGGTTTATAATTTTATTTCAGCTAATCACGTTTTAGCTACTCTAAGCTTAACTAGCGTCAAAGGTGAAAAGATTATTCTTGTCAGAGATATATCTGATGAGCCTAGCTTGTTCAAAATAAATGATGAGGAATTTTCTAATCTTAAATCTTATAATAATAAGCTTAAAGAAATAATTTTTAGGTTAAGAAGAAATAAACCTACTTTAAGACAACTAATGCCTAAATTTATTCGTAGTGATGGGTATAAGATGTCTCACTCTCTTAGATATTTACACCAGAGTACAGCAGATTCTGCCTATGAGACGTTACATTTAACTCTTATGGGATTTAATGATATTGACTCTTTAAATAAAAAGCAAGAGCTTAGTCTTGAGAGGTCTAAAGCTGATAAGCGTCTTAAAGCGCTTAAGCAAGGGCAGTCTATCGTTGCTTTGAGACAAAGTCTTAATGTGATTGAAAGAGATATAGAGGAAAAAGAAAAAGAGGTTAATGATTTTCAAGTCAGTACTTCATATAAAGAGGAGGCGTTTAAGCTTGAGAAGGTGCAGCAAGAAGTGTCTCATCTCGCCTTAGCGCTTAATGAGAAGCAGCTTAGAAAGTCCTTTATTGATGATGCCCTGGCTGAGCTGGATCAAAATAGGTCTAAATCTGAATCAGAAGATATTAAAAAGATTTACGAAGAAGCATCAAGGTTCATGCCTACTCTTCATGTTAAATACGAAGATACTCTTTACTTCCATGAGAAGATGATAACAAGGAAAGCTGTACATCTTAACAAAAGGCTTTCAAAGATTAGCTTGGAGTGCGAAGAGCTACAAGAGCGTTTAAATAATGCTTCAAACACTGAGAGAAATTTGCTTCATTTTATCTCAAGTACTGGTAGCTTGAATGATCTGAAGCTCATGAATGAGCAGCTAAATAGACTTTATGAAAGTAAAGGTAATAAGCAACAAGCTTTAGATCAACTTGCTAATGCTGAGGATGAGTTAAGGGATATAGATAAAAAGCTGAATGAAGTTGCTTATTTTGTTGAAAGTCAGCTTGAAGACCTTCAAAAAAAGCTATCAATTTTCAATGAGGATTTTTCGTACCTTTCAAGGCAGTTTTACGATGAAGAGTATATTCTTTCATATGATATTGTTAAAAGTAAGATAAAATTCTCTATCAGCAATGTCGATGGTAATGTAGGTGGTGGCAAAAAGAAGGGGCAAGTAGCAGCTTTTGATTTAGCTTATTCCAACTTTATTGCTAAGGTAGGACTTTCTTCTCTTAGATTTGTCATGCACGATAGTATTGAGGATATACACGGCAACCAATTGTCGACTCTCTTTAAATATGCATCTAATTTCGACGGTCAATACGTTATTTCAGTCCTTAAAGAAAAAATTGACGGTGTAGAAGGTTTTAATCCTCTGCCCTATGTTAGACTTGAGTTGAGCGAAAATAGTAAGTTTTTCAAAATAAGATAGCTTTAAAAATTGAAATTATAGAGACTAGCTATCGCGAATGAGTGATTACTTTCTTTGTGGACGATAGCTAGTTATTTATCAGATTATATTTAATTAACTCGATATAGTTTTAGATGCACCTCCTTTCCCTCGTGTCCATCCTAATGCTGCAAGCATTTTCCTTCCACTTGAAATTATGGGTCACTTCACTTCGTCAATGATTGAAGACGTAGCGCCGACCTCACTAGCTTGTAGCCCTTTCCGCTGATGTCAGCCCGATTTTCGTAACGATCACGAAGGTCCCCAAAGCTCTTGGATTTTCATTGCATGTTGATGCGTACTAAAGAACTGCATATAGCTCTCCCTCACGCCGTAAACACTGCATACACCATCTGCAGCGCCAGCCCCATCAGCATGAATGCGAACACGCGCTTGAGCAGGGCGACGGGCAGTTTGTGGGCGAGCTTGGCGCCGATGGGGGCGGTAAGGATGCTAAATGGCGCCATGAGTAGGAACGCGGGCAGATAAACATAGCCTAACGCGGCATTCGGCAGTCCGGCGGTACTCCAACCATTGATGATGTAACCCAGCGCGCCGGCGACGGCAATAGGTAGCCCTACGGCCGCGGAGGTGCCAATCGCGCGGGGCAGCTTGACGTTGCACCAGGTGAGAAAGGGCACCGTGAGCGAGCCACCGCCAATGGCCACCAGGGCGGAAATGCCGCCGATGCCCAGGCCCACACCGCTGACGCCGAGCGGGCCGGGTAGGCCGCGGCTGGGTTTGGGCTTGATATTTGCCAACATCTGGAGTGACATTAGCACCATAAAACAGGCAAAAAAGATCGCTAGGCTGCGGGTAGGGAGAAGGGCGGCGATAAAGGTGGCTAAAAAGGTGCCGATTAAAATACCGGGGGTAATGAACCGGACGATGTCCCAGCGCACTGCCCCGTGCCGGTGGTGGGAAAGCAGGCTGGCCGTTGACGCGGGAATGATGGCGGCCATAGCCGTCCCCAACGCCAGGTGGGCCAGGTGCTCATGGGGAACGCCTTGAAGGACGAACAGGGAGGTGAGAATAGGCACCATGATGCCGCCGCCGCCAATACCCAATAATCCCGCCATTAAACCCACAAAACCGCCCAAGGCGATGTAAGCCAACCACCAGATAATGTCCAAATCCGCTGCTCCTCATGTGTCTTGTTAGCACGATAAGCACATTGTACCGGAAGCGACAGGTGCCGCGGGGCCAAAGTCGAGTATTCCACTGTGGTGGTGGCTAGGCAGTGGTAAGCTGCAGGACAAGTAATATTTCGGAGATCGTATGCGCAATGTAATAGGCGGTTTTAGTATTTTGATAATGGTCGTTGCGCTAATGGCCGGCTGCGGGGAAATGGAGGAGCCCAGTACCGAACCGGCTTCCTCTGCTCAATCGGCCCCTACCCCTGAAGACCCGGTCAGTGAATCCGAAATCGATGAAGTGGAAGTAGAGCCATTGGTGGTCGATATATCGACGCGGGTAGCGCTGCGCAGCGACCGTCGCTTAATGGTAGAGGGCGAAAGCAACTTACCTGACGGCACTCAATTGCGCATTGTGGTGGAGCGGGAAATTAGCCGCGTGCGCTGGCAGGCACGTACACAGGTAGAGAATGGCCAGTTTGTGGCGGGCCCGTTCGGTTCCGGAAGTGGTTTGCCCGATGGCGGTTACGATGTTCGCGTAGAAGTCTCGGAAGGCAGCGTGCAGCCAGTCGCCGTTCAGGCGCGCATTGGCCACGAGGGCCAGCACCTGGCGGGAGAGCTTGTTAGCCAATCCCGCCATGGGCTGGGCCAGGTGGCCACCTACTCACAGCGTTTCTTGGTGGGGAGTGAGCCTAGACGAACGCGTGACCAGGTGGAGGTGCTAGAGAGTCCGGGGAGGTAGACGCTTTAGGCAGGATGCCAATGGGCTAACAGTACTGCATGAATCGAGGTGTCGCTGGGGGCTTTGGCGAAGTGCTCGATGACGAAGCGATCGTCACGCTGCACCACGTAGTGGCCCGCTTTGTGAAACACATGGGTAGGCCCGAGCAACAGTAAGTCACCGGCGTTAACGGGCGAAAAATCTGTTCCTTTGGCGGGGGTTGCCATGACGCAGGGTGCTTTCCAGTCAATATTCAACGGCAAATGGCTGGGCACTTTAATAGTGGTTGCCTGTACCTGTTCCCAGGGGAGGGGGCCGGTATGGGTCAACGTTAATAGCTCGGGGGCGCTATCACCTTCCAGTAGGGTCGCCAGTGAGCAATCCAGGGCGTCAGCGAGCGCAACGAGGCGTTCGTGACCGATCTGTTTGATCGCCCCTGATTCCCAATAAGATATGGTGACATCTGACACGCCAACTTTGCGGGCCAAGGCCGCTTTGTTGAGCTTGGCCCTAAGCCTCAGTTGCTTGATACGTGAGCCTAGCGATTCCATTTCGTCATCCTGATAATGAGCTCAAAAGCTCGTGAATGTCTTCCACTATCATCATCTCTACCAATCCCAATAGTGGCGCTACGTAGGTACGTTATTAGCCTAGCTAAACCTTGGGAGTTGCGCCCAAGGGGTTGCTACAGAGCCATACTAAGCGATTGTGCTTTAGCGCGCATTAGTGGACAAATA
>TARA_R110000796_G_scaffold2884_1_pt1 | contig 21373 bp, 21 predicted proteins | sample TARA_R110000796 | Tara Oceans TARA_R110000796 (sample SAMEA4397815) | marine metagenome | biome: Polar Biome; feature: [SRF] surface water layer (ENVO:00010504); material: water (ENVO:00002006), including particulate matter (ENVO:01000060) such as... | depth 5 m
TGTTGCAAGTGCTACTTGATCTGTAGCTAGACCAACTTGAGTAGCGCCGTTGGTAGTGGCTAGGTTTGCTTGAACTGTAGCAGCGGCGAGTGCGGTCTCTGCATTAGTTTCAGCAAGTTCCGCCGCAGTTTCCGCCGCAGCCGCAGCCGCAAGATTAGACGCCACAGTTGCAGCATCAGTTGCAGAAGCCGCTTCACTAGCAGCCGCCGCAACCTGTGAAGCTAACGCCGCGACCTGTAAAATTTGTGTTGCATCTCGAAACCCTTCAGCTTCCTCTTGGTACTGTACCGAAAAGTCAACTTGGTCCAAGGCTTCTTGCATTGAATAGAGGAGGTAATCCGAGTTTTTATTTAAATCAGCGGCTAGAAGCGCAGAGCCATCAGAAAAGCTAATTGCCCTAGTGGTAATGGGGGTATCACGGAATACTTGTATTTCCTTACCCGCTGCTAAAGCTCCACCAATACTATTAGTTACCCTGACAGTAGTATTATTTAGTTTTGTAAAGGAGTGGGTGGCTGATGGGTCAGTGCTTGGGACCCCATCAACAGATACCGCAATGTGGGTATCGTCAAGGTAGTCCCATGTGATCAGATAGTCAGTTGTAGTGCCATCAGCGATATAGGCTGAGACAGAATACTTTACTGTGGGCATTTTTTTATCCTATTGGTTAGGGAAAACAGCATCAAAATTCTTGAAGCGTTCCAAGCTATTCTTTGAGATTTCTGGGGTTCTTTCGAGTAGCTGAGATTTAATAACCTCAACCTTGCTCTCCTGACTCTGCCGTAGGAGTTCCGAATATTCTGGAATCTCGCTCTTAGCTTTGTCTCTGTAGGCTTTAATCACTTTACCAATGATTTGACCTTTAGTGCCTTTCGATCCAAGACCAGAAGTCCCGTCGATTGCCTTTTTATAACCTTCAGTAGCCATGACTTCTGCAAGTTTTTCTCTCACCGTCATTCCATCAATCTGAGTGGACTCGGTTTGCTCCAGAAGTTTATCAAAGATAGATTGAGGACCATCTTTGTAAGGTATGTCTTTAAGGTTCTCGTTCTTACCACCTATGAAAATTGTATTACTTAGTTGAGAGAAAGCAGACCCGTCCCTCATAGACACACGGCTTAACTCAGCCAGCACGGGGTCTTCATCACGGTAGTTACCAATGTTAGACAGGCCCAGAGGGTCCATCTTATTAGTTGGACGCATGATAATCTCACCAATTACATTACGCTTTGGGTCAACATCCTCGTATAGCCCTGTGCGAGACAGGAGCGTATCAGTTACTGATCGGACCTCGCGGAACGCTTCGTCACCGTTGGTTTGGTTGAGGATGTTAGGAACAAACGATCCTACCATATTAAGAAAGGCTTTCTCGGACTTGATAGGGTCTCCCGTCATCATGCCGAATGTATCTGCCAGACCTTTTGTGAAAGTCTTGTTGACGGTGTTCTCCGCTATCGCAAGTGTTAGAGCGGCAGTTATGTGCATCTTAGATGTCTCACGTTCGTTGTAAGGGTCACGAACAATCTCGTTAACATCTGCGAAGATAGACAACACGTTGGCTAAAGGTTCAAAGCGTTGATAGCTAAACCAGTAAAAGGACCCGTCATCATTATTTATCTTGATAGAGTATGGTTGGTTGTTCTTTAACCACTCAGCCCGAATACGAAAATCAGTTGGTCCAGACCCTGTGAAATCCCCACGACCCGCTAGAAAGTACCCGACAGATGTAATAGCTACACCCGTCATAATCTTACCTTTAGCTTGTGCGCGTAGTAGTGGATCAGCACTTGATAGGTCATCGCGGAACCGCTTGGATGCAAACTGCAACACTGGCATGTTCTGAAAGGACTGACTTAGGATATTAATAGGAGTACGAACAAACGGTAGGATGAAGCGGAACATAGCAGCACCAACTCCTTCACCACGTCCTAATGATTGGAACTTTTGTCCCATAGAACCTGCCTCAAGTGCCTCTGTGAAAGATGCACGTTGTGACTGTAGCAGAGCGCCAGCACGAATAGCCTCACCGTTTGATCCAAAACTTTTAGCAACGTAATCCTGAATGAACTCAGCACGTTTAGCACCTTTAAGGCCAGTGTTATCAGCTTTCATAGCCGCATCAGCCATTACCCGACCACGGTAGGTGGCTTGCTTAAAGAATTCATCCATAGATAGTAGGAATCGTGAGGGAAGTGAGATTACCTTCATGGGTAAGCTTTTACTTCCTTTACCAATATCGGTATTCATGTCGAACTTAGTAGACAACACATCCAGAATAGAGGTGTCTTCTTTGAACGCAGTCGTTGCCATCTTCATTGCCTCTAGAGACGATGATAATTGGTAAGCCAATGTTCTTAAACCATGTTTAACTTGGCCACCCATGATTTGCTGTAAAGGTATCATGACTGAGTTTGCAGCCGTGCCAATCATGTTGACTTGCTGAGTACCTACACCAGACAACAGCGCGTTGATCCGATAGTGGTTAACCATATCCATAGTTTTCTGTAGGGATTTACCTAGACCTAAGGCGGTCTTGAGGGGTTGATCAGACTCAGAGATTGCTTTGGCTACCGCACGGGCATCCGAGTTTTCAGCAGAGTTCTTGATCATTTCCCGAAGTTTGGGATCAGCAATCCGTGTCATCTTCATGGCGTTCAAAGCGCGTCCCACGTTTGCCCTAGCGGAATCTGCCGACATCAACACGTTAGCGGCAATTTCCCGACGAGCATTAAAGGCCATCATGACCTCTTCGATGCTTTGGTAGTTGCCTGTAACCTTGCCTGTTGTGATCATCCCACTGAGTTCTTTTAGCTCAAGTTCCATTGCTAGAAGCATCTGGTCCTTGGCGGCAATCTCAGCGGCTAACTTGTGTGCTGGTACATTAAGACCATTCTTCATTTCATTAAGAAACTTTTCAGGGTCTTGGCCTAGCATGTCAGCCATGTGTCTCACACGACGAGTTGTCTGTGCTTTAACAGTGGACCAACGCTGCACGTCACCACCACGCATCTCAAGAAACTCTTTTTCCATGACATGCTTAACAGCAGCCATAGAAGATAGAACATCATCAAAGTCGTTCATGGTATCCACAGACCTATAGGACAGCCCAACAAGTCTTGCAGCTTCTTGCGGGTCCAAGTCGCCAACCCTCGTCATCAGTTTGATATTCTCAATCTGTTCAGAGGTTAGACGGTAAGGAACTTTCAAAGCTTTTGCGGTCTGTTCTGTAGATTGTAGCCCAAGGTCGAGAGACATCTGACCATCATTATCAACTTTAGGAAAAACCTTTTCCGTCATGTCGATTGTCTTCTGGGCGTCCTCTGCAACCTCGTTAGCCGCTTTGACGATAGGTTCGTCGATCTTCCCTGCGAACTCTTGAGATTTTACGGAGAACTCTTCAGCAGCTTCCGTGTCGCCGTTCTTTGCAGCTTTGGCAGCTTTAAGACCGTAGAAGACACTCTCGATAGCAAGACCAAGAACACTACCTTCTACCACGTTACGAGCGCGGTTCTGCCACTCTGGGTCATCAGGATCGGTAGATAATAACTCTAGAACACCGTTACTTGCGCCCATGTCTTTTAAAGCAGCACTTAGGTTTGCATCGTTAGGATCAATGACAATACCATCGACAGCAGCACCAATAGCCAAGCCTTGTACCAGCTTGCCACCCTTGGCCACCTTGGAAGCAATGCCAACATAAGGAATAGCAAAGGTTGCAACACCCTGCACAAAGCGACCAAAACCAGTGTCAGCATCATCAACGAAGTCGATAAGACCGTCACCAATTTTACCCGTCCGCTTCAGTTCCTCATATTCCTCTCCAGAGACAATCTGAAAGCCCAGATCGCTTGTAGCAATAATACGAGACTTAACACCGAAACCCGCGTCAGCAATCCAACTACCTGCCTTTAGTAGTCCGTCAGCAACATCCTCCAAACCCGCGAGGGGTGCTTGGACTAACATGTCATAGACGTAGCCGTTTTTCTCTTCACCGCCCTTGTTCTGGGGGACCGATTGGTTACCCCCAGTGAGAATAGCTTGAGCTTGACCAGCACCGTGCATTTTATCAAACGCAGCGATTGAAGACTGATTTTCAGAGTTGGTTTTGAGATACTCTATGTCAGCCTCAGGAATAACCAAGGCTTCGTTCTCTAGAGTTGTACTAGCGGTGTCATTTAAATATCTCTCAGCAGAACCATTACCATATCGGTGGTTAAATGCTCGGAGAACCTTTTGGTCGTTTCTGTGTTCGAACAGACGACCCAACACCTCTTGAGAAGGTTGTGCTTGGTCATTTTCCATTAATTTTCCTCATTATTTTTTCACGAGTTTCCCATCACTGTCAAAGCTGTACAAACTGCTAATCGACTCAACGTCATATTTACGGATAACACTCGCTATTACTTTGTCACTAACACGAGACCACCTGACCTTCCTGATAACCACGTCTCCCTCCTTCAATTCACCACTCAAAATACCGTGAATTTGATCATCTAAACTTTCAATATAAAGGGAGTTTTCTGGTGTCGCTATGATTTCACCGTAAGGTTCAAAGGACGGATTAAAACGCCAACTGGCTTGCATATCGTTAAACTCATCTAGCGCCGTATTAACGTCAGCATCATCTAAAACTGTTGGATACTGTGGAGTCTTCCGAGCGTCTGCTATAGGCATGAGCGTTGGTATTTGTGTTCGTGATAGTGTGGCAACCTCAGGAAGTTTCTCACCAACTTCAAGTTGCAGTGGTTCTGAGGGTTGAAAGACAGGTTTTGCGCTCAACGTCTGTACGGTAGGAGCCTCGTCACCATCAGGGGTAACACTCATTTCTGGCACCGTTACTTGTGCTGATATAGGGTTTTCAACAGTAGGTTCGTTGTTGACTTGCCTTAATGCCGCTTCGTAAAGTTTCTCAAAGGCATCCATGTCAATATTTACCCCAGCTTCCTGTTGGAGCGCCTGTAGGTCTTCCGTGAAGAATTTGAGTTCTTGATAGTTTGTGGGGACTGTAAGGTTGAACTGTTCCTGAAGTTTACCTAATGTCTCTGAGGCACTTTCTGGTGTGATGTTTTCCAAACTATTTAGTGCTTCAACAGCGATTTTAGAATCACTTGTCAGGTTGGCATCGTCAGCTTTTTGTGCCGCTACTTTAGCTTCTTGTGCAGCTACTTTAGCCGCTCTATTTTCTTCAGCAACACGCTGGCCCTCTACCTGCGCTGCGTTTGCCGCATCGACAGTGGCTTGCACTTCAGGGGAGTTTGATATGACAGGTTTCGTTACACCCTCCCCCTCACCAAACAGGATTGAACTACCCTGCTGTAACTCTAGGTCAGAACGATCAAAGCGTTTATCAACTGCACCATCAGCACGGTTTCGGGCCATGTTTTGTAATTCAACAGCTTCTAGTCTTTGCGCTTCTTTGGCTAATTCAGCGGCTTCAGCGGCGAAGTACGGGTTAGATGTCCAAGAAATTTCATTCTTATTCACTGCTGTGGTGAAGTCTTCATACTGCTTATTGAAGAGAGTAGGATCATTCTCTTTAAAGAAGTCCATTACGTCTTTTTCAGCGTTAAAGATTGCATCTTTTATGGAAGCTGGGTCTTGTCGTTTATTGGGAGGTATGGCATTTATATAGCCATCAACACTTTGCTGAAACCTAATCCGAAGGTCGTCAGCCATAGTTCCTTGATATGTACCATCAAACGATGGGATTAAATCGCTTGTGTCAGGTGTCATTGCATTAATTAGACGATTTTCAGTTGCCTTACGGTAGGTCTTGTAAGCCTCTGTGCTGTGCGATGCCTCTGGGTCATTTAGCTTTTCTAGTTCTGAAAATGCGTGTTTAATGTCAGCGTCATTAAATCTAAGACCGTCTTTCTGGGCTTGCTGTCTCCAACTCAAGAAATCATTTGGCTTCTTAATAATTCCATCATTAATTGCGGAAGTAATAGCCACTTGGTTAAGCTGAGATTGGCCCTCTGAAATTTCATATATAGAGGTAACAGTATCGTAAGCAGCCTTAGCTTTTTTGAGGAGTTCAGGGGTATTTGAACTTTGGTTGATCTGTTCAGCCATCGTCATACCGCTGTCATCTATAGGGGCCTGAAGAAACTGTTGGAAAGTCGCAGAAGCGTTATTTGGATTATTGAAGAAATCAGCAACGCCGTCTTCTAGACCAGCAACCTCGGCGGCAGCTTGTGCTGTAGCTACACGTTCCTGACGTGCCACACGTCTGTCAATGTCTGCCTGAATTCCTTCACCTTGGTTGACTACACTGTTCCATTCAGCAGGGGTTAGACGCAACTTCCCACTTTTCTGTGCTGCAAGCAGCGAATTAACCATCTCTTTATTATCCGTAGCGTCAGCTACAGATAGGAAGGAAGAGATCAGAGCTTTACGTGCCTTAGGCCCGTCAAGACCAGTAGCATAGGCTTGGTTGTTAAGACCTGCCATCTGACCGATTGCGTCTTCAATAGGTATTTCACCCTTTGCAACCTTTAGTGCAACATCATCAGCTTGTGTCTGGATTGCGGCTAAGTGATTACGTTCCATCTGGGCAGAAATGTTGCTCGTATGGGCAGCCGACATGTTGTGTGTGGCTTGCTGAACATAAGGCATGGCACCCGCGAGGAAATATGGGTTCTGGCTTTGCTCGTCCGAGAGAAAACCGTCAACACGTTCATTCATCCACTCGCGGAACCTGTTAGGGTCCGTGCTATTCTTCATGCCAGACTTTTCGTAGTCTAGGGCAGCTTTGTTCTGAAACTCGATAGCGGCTTTCTTGCCCATCGTTTCATTATAAACTTGATTGTATGCGCGTGAGTTGCCACGAAACAGGCCACCCATGCGAACCTTTGTGAGTTCCACATCAGGGTCGTCACCAACAATAGCATCTTGTTGAGCTTGGAGCTTAACCTCTGTGATTTCCTCTTTACGTTTCGCTTGAGCGGCGGAACCTAGAGTTTTAGAAACATCCTTTATGCCATTAACTATCGCTGCTTCACCCATGCGATCTCTCGCGGGTGCGTAGTAACTATCTACGACACTTAAAAGGTTTCTAGCTGCGCCACGTTGGGGCATCTGTGGTGTAATTCTTGCCATTGGTTTCCCCTATTATCCCGTTCCGTATGCGCTGATCCCTGAGGACGCGGCGGACATGATGTGGCCCATATTGAGTGATGTAGTTGGTTGACTTGCAATCCGAGCTTTAGCTTGGGTCTCGTAGCCCTCAAGGTTACGGTTGGATTGGATTTTCAAACTGTTACGCTCTAGACGATCACGATAAAGATTACGTGCCTCGACGGAGCCTCGTTCATTCAGCATGTCGGTCATGACTTGACCACCAGCACCTGATTCAAACGCACTGACCATAGCTAGGTCTGTCGCACTTCTAGCCTGTAGAGCGCGATCCATAGATGTCATAAGCATAGATCGGTTGGTCTCGACGTATGACTCCATCTCTTGGTCTTGCTGGTCCGCTGCACCACTTCGGGCATTTGCGGCGTTGTTAAGGGAAGCTTGGTTTTGCTGATTAACCGCAACTTGACTTCCGATTAACTGCGTACCGCCAGCAGCTACTGCTAGTGTTACTGGATCACACATTTAATTAACCTCTATTATTTTTACGAATTCTAGGAAAGGTAAGTTACCGTTTCCGAAATGGTTGTGTTGATTTATGAAGGTGAACCCACACCACTTCAGCCACCTATGGTGGACGGTGTTACGTGCATCCGTGTAATTAAAAACACAGGAGTAACCCTGAGAAATCTCAGCGATACCTTCCCTACATTCTCTTAAAAACTGCCTTTGAACCTTTAGAAGATCAGGCGTGGCTAGGAGCCATATTGAACCCAGACCTTTGATGTCGGTATCCCCTACCCCGTAGATCGCGGCAGGTATTCCATCAGACATGCAAACGGTCTTACATCGTTTAGAATGGAGATAGCCTCGCTCTAAGGCTACCTCCGTAGCTAATCCACTTGCAGCGGCTATCTCCGCTTTGTCGGCGTCTCTCAGGTGCATAGCTAGAAAAGGTATGTCTTCCTTCAAGGTGTCACGGGTATAGCCGTTCATGTTATAGCCTTTGTGTTTTCCCTACATACATCCCAGTCCACTCCATTGAGCCAAAGGCACATGGAAAAGCACTGTCGTTAAGGATTTTGATGTCAACTTTGTCGTTCTGAGCGAATACAGGGAACTTAAATTCGCCAGTGTCTCTAGGCATAACCCCGATTATGTTGTCTTCATCTGCCAGAATACGAGCGTTAAATAGGTGTTCAAACGTGTCGTTGTTACTCGGTGTAACTTGTACTTTGAAGAATGCTGTATCCATGTAAATTATAGACATGTACCGCAACTGTACCCGACCCTCTTGGATCGCTGCCTCACCTGTTGGTGTACTCTCTCGAATATATTGGGGAGAAAACACATACTCAAAGGTATACGGAACCCCAGCGTTGATTGACCAACCAGTAGCGTCCACTTCGTCCAAGTGATAAGTATTGTTGCTCTGCTTAGTTACAGTCATCTTCTGTCCCTTAGGACTAGCCATCTTAAAGAATTCTAGCTCTGTGGGTGTACTGTAGGGAATAGTAATCTCTGTACGATTTGCCCCAGCGTTATAGGTCAAAACAAGATCAGTTTCTTCCAATCGGTGATCCAGAAGAGCCTTGTCAATCGGCTTAGTATCCAAGAACATCTTGTCCAGATATATCTGACCGCCTGTCTTATAGACGATGTACAAAAAGTCTTCTAGAAACTCACATCCCATGATCGTGGTGTCCTGACCAAAATCCCAATGAGACCATGATGTTTGAACTTTCTGACCACCAGAGGTGTACCATTTATAAACAAAGAGCTTGTTTGGCTCTAAGGCGGATAGCTGTACCATAACGTCATCGTATGTAGACACAGCTTGTGTCCTGATTTCGTTAGGGATGTAACTTGGTATTTGCACCGTGATCTCGTCAGCATCTACGGTTTTGAGTTCTTCATCAATATAGAGTTCACGAACCGTTGAGTTGGTTGCACCATCAGTCACAAAGAAAACGATAGGACCTGAGGCCACGGGGGCCGTAAAAGGTGAACAAGCAAACTTAGTGGATGGAACGATACCAACAGAAGTTGGTGACAATACATTCTCTGAAACAAGCTTGAATTGTTGGCTATCTGAAAACATAACCAGAGTATCTGAGAACACAGCAGCGTGATAAAGGTTGTTAACACGGCCAGTTATTGAAGCCACGTCAATTCTATCAGAGGCAAACACTTGAACTACCGTAGTGCGATATAGGTTCTCTAACTCACCGACAGCCGACATGATGACATTCTCTTCACAAAGAAAGCCCATACGACCTTTGAATAGGAACATTGAGTTAATCTTTTTAGATACAAAAGAGGGGTTAGGATTTGTTTCTGTGTCCCCTGCACCCCTTGCGTCCCATGTGTGTCTTTGGAACGTAAATGTTCCGTCAGCATTCCTGAGGAGAACGTGAGGCATGGTTGCTGGGTCTAGTGTCTCGTTGGCGTTATAGCCTGTCGTTTCTTCCCAAACACCTTTGTCATAAACAACCCAATAATCTTCTGTGGCTTCGTTAAGGTTACCCTTAATTTGAACAAGCCGATCCTGTGGGGCGGATGGAGGAAGTTTATCAAAGGATTGAACCCTGTCAGTGAATGCTTCCATAGCATTACCACCAAACTGATCAAGTACCTCAATACTAGCTCCTACTGGAACGGTGAACGACAAGACAGGACCAGTAGTAATTGCGTCAGAATACCCACGGCTAATAGCGTTAGCCTTAAGTTCCGCGGCGAGGTCTGACGTACCCTCTAAGGCCGTCTGTGCCGTTGTGTTGTCTTGTGTAGATGTTGTTGCTGCCAATGCGCCATTAATGTAAACGGCATATGTGGTTGAAGCCACTGCCCGTTTAATGAAGACTGACGCGGTTGCACTCGGATTACTTCGAGTTTCTGCAATCAAGTTAGAGGAGACAACCTTTTCGTTGTTTAAAACAAAGGTAGTGTCAGCCACGGTTACGAACCGTAATTTCTTCCACATATCCGTTGTAGGTAGGTAAGACTTCCCATTCGGGAAAGAGATCGTCTGCTTAACACCTGACGTGTCAAAGACCTCTAGATCGCCTGACCCACCTACAACGATGTAACGCTCTTCAAAGTCTCTATTGATAACATGCACAGTAGTAGCATCGTCATCATTTACGTTAGAGTTTAAAGCACTAACAAACTGGGTAGGAGGTCTTTTCTGTAAACCTGCTACAACTGAAGGATACGCATTAATCATCTCTGCACCAGATGTGCGCAGACGTTGTGGTGCTGGCTGTTGTGATACCCCACTAATGAGGTTTGAAACTGTAGTTGATACTAGAGGCATTCAATCACTCCCTTAATACGCTGTTCGTGAAAGAATACCTGCAACCGCCCAATCACCTGTGAGCATGTTATTATCTTCAATTTCCATGTTTTCCGCTAATAGTGCGGCACGGGACATGTCTTCATCGGCGGTGTTGAATGCTGAAACTGATCCAGAACCCATCACACGCTCTTGGTAAATACGAGCTGATCGAACAGCGATATATCTACGGCAGATTTCAGGTAGCTCTTCGAAACCCAGTGCAACAACAATGTTCACAATAACTTTTTCTGTGAACGTATAGGTGTGTTTAACTCGGTCATACATAAGACGACCACGAGCCACTAGGTCACGGGTTTTATCCTTACCAACAGTGTCGATAGAAAGAATGTTGGCTGGGAGAACTAAGTTACCTGCCGTGTTTGGAATTAAACTGTATTCGATTTCTGTGTTCCAATAGAAACCGTGTGCCTGTACTTCGCGAGTAACCTGACGAACCAAGTCTCTCGCGAGGGCCGCATCAACGGTCACGTTACCCGTAATGGCACTCACTGGCGACTCGCCAATGTTAGCTAGGCACACGTTGACAGCTTCGAGTTCTGTCGTTGGGGTCAATAGAGTTGCCATGAGTTTTCCCTGTAAATGTAAAAAAGGACCCCTCTAGGTTAACTAGAGAGGCCCATATTATTTAAGCGGCAGCGCGGAGTTCGATGATGCACTCTGGGCGCAATACACCGTGACCAACAGCAATCTTAGATACAGCTAGTGTACCCTGACGGCGGATGTCATATTCCATTTCAGTCGCCATATCCATCAACTGGACTGTACCAAGTGCTTGCTTCTGAATAATCAGAGCTTTGGTGTCAGAACCGTTTACGGTATATTTAGAAGCGTAGTCTGGGTATTTCGCTACGTTTGCAGAGGATGTGTGATCAATTACCAAGTTGTTTGACTTGATGATCTGCATACCTGCAACGCGCATGATTGTACCGTCTGAGTACGAACCGTTTGAACCAAAATCACGGTTAATCAGTTTGTCCTCTTGTACCAACGCATAGAATGTAGCTGGTGATACGATTACGAAACGCTCGTCTTCTGGCACGTTAGCGGTGTCCAGAGTAGCAGCGGCATCGTAGATAGCAGTCACAAGCTGTGTTGTTGTTGGTGTTGCACCGATAGCTTCGGAAGCAGCGTTACCTTGGCCAGCCACGCCAGCACCAATACCAGATGGATCACGAGCAGCTTTTACAGCCATAGACAGCAAGTTGCGGTCATATGTTTGTGCTAGAGCTTGGCCCATTTGCTTGGAGTATTCGGCTCGGACATCATAATGATTCTTGGCCTCGTCGATTTTTGAAATAAATGTGTTCGCAATCAACAGGTCGTCGATGGTGATGATCTTCTCACCATGCTCGATGTTGTTACCAAGAATTTCAGCACCAGCGGTGTGGTACTCAGCTACTGTTTTAGCAATCGCTGCAAATTGTGCAGACTTGCCGTTGTTGATTGAACGAATACGTGTCTTTTCTTTCATCACTGTTTGTGAGTTGAAAGTTGACATTACTTCACCTGAAAAGACTTTCAGGAATAGTGCATCGGTTGCACCAGATAGACCAGCTTGGCCTACCCGTGATGGGTTTGCATTAGACATTTTATTTCACCTTGGAAAAGAGTTTAGATTGTTAGGTTGTTCTCTAACGTGTCCGTGTGCGCTCTTTCCGATAAGGTTATCCCTCGTAAGGGGCCTCAACGTAATTGTTTGCTTTGGTTGAGTTAGATGAAAAAATAAGAACACCCGTGGCCTTTGGACATTCTTTGTTTTCGCCACCCACTAAAAAGCGGCGTGGTGAGGAGACCCGAAGGTCCCCTACTTTTTCGCTCGGTTGTCTGAGCTTTTCATGATCTTTAGATTAGATGTAGAGTTGTTAGTTGCGTTGCCGTCAGAGTGGTCGATGTCTTTACCAGAAAGCTGGGACTTACCATGCTTACTTATCATCATCCGACGAGCTTTGTTTCGAGAAACACGCTTCTTAACTTGTTCAGGACGAGCCTGATACTCTTTATCGTAATCAGAATATACTCGTCCTGATTTACTCATGACTTCTTCTTCTTCTTGATCTTTAGCTTTTCGTTTTTAGCTTCTTCAGTGTCCTCGTAGCTCATAACACGCTTTGCTGCGCGGCTACGCTCGGCATCGTACTTTTTATAAAGTTTTAGAGCTAACATTATTTTTTCCTAATTTTCATGTCATTAGGCTTTGCAGTTTTAGCTGCCGCCTTGAAATTGCTTGAGGAAGGTGCGCCCTTATCTCCAGCTTTTCTCATCTTTTCACCAGAACCGCCTTTGATACGTTGGCGCTTTTTGTGAATATTTTCGTATAAAGACATAAGCTTCCTACATAATATTAGAACGACTTAGCTTGGCCTCTACTTTAGCTCGGAACGCTGGGTCCGCTGCGTAAGCTGGGCTTTGCATATCAGCCATCATCTGAGTGACACTTTCATAGGAACCACCGCCACCACCTGTCAGACTACCTGATAGGTTACGGGTTGGCTCCATTCCCTCGCTTGCATCTCGACGCGCTGCTATAGCCTTAACAGTCATAGAAATCGCTCGGAAATCATTTGAATCCATGACGTTGTTAAAATAATCAATCTCACTATCGTCAAGATTATCAGCAGCCCATTCGGTTAACTGTTCATAACCTTCAGGACCGCCCACTTCATTCATGACATCACCACGTTGGTTCTCGACCATGTTCAGTTGGGCTTCAACGTAGCTATCGACAATGGACCGTGGAATACCTGCTTGCTCTAAGCGTTCATAACTTTTGTCAGACAGTTCTCCGTTTCCCCAAAATTCCTGTGAGAGTGCATCATAATCCACACCCGCATTTTCTAGGTCCTCACGGATTTCTTCTTCCTCGGCTTCCTCGGCTTCCCCATTAGAACCTAATCGGCCCTCTAGTTCGGAGTACGCTTTTGCCATATCTTCAGCAGAGTTGAACTTCTCTGGTAGCCATTCAGGACGATCCCCATCACCTTGCGGTTCTAGTTCAGCATCCATTGCTGCCGATTGTTCTTCTAAGCTTGGACCCTCAGTTTCACCTGAAGTGTCGATAACTACTTGTTCGACCATTATTGTTCACCATTTTCTGCGACAGCTTGGCGCACAGCACCAGCAGCTTCTTTTGCAACTGGACCAGAGGCGGCTTTTGCCATCTCCATCATCTGCATTTGTTGCTGCTGTTCTTGCGACTGCTGTTGTTCTTGTTGAATTTGTTCTTGAGATTTAATGAGACCGTCCATGTCGATACCCAATGCAGTTCCAACACGAGTTATGTAATCACTCACGTTCATAAACTGACTGACAGCCTCTGGGCCTAGCGGCATGAGTGCTTGGAGGAACATTTGATATTTATTCATATCATGTCCACGCCCAAGAGCCTCAAGGCCCGTAACGATTGTAGGATTAGCAACACCTTTAGGTAGTGCTGGTAGCTTCTTGTTCTTGGTCATTCTCGCAATAATACGGTTGACCAGAGGAAGCTGGAATTCCTGACTTAGAATTGAGTACACACCACCAAGAGCATCCTCTAGTTCCCCAGCCATGTAACGCACCTCTTCGGCTGTTACACGTTCCCCTGCACGTTGAACGGCAGAGTTCATGAGGAAAGCAAAGGACAAGCGTTCTGTAATTGTCGCCGCTGTGTTTGAGGCAACAGACATGTCAGCTTGCTTTTGAACTTGTAGTGTAGAGACCTCCGCAGCGTTGCCCGATACGATTGCACCGTTCTCAGCTTTAGCAATGTCTCTTGCTCGTGTTGTACCATTAGGTGCAACCATGAACACAACTTTAGCAGATACAGCGGATGCCTCTAGGATTGCTTTAGAAAGACCTTCCAGTGAAATGAGATCACCAATGTATTCTTCTACATAGGAACGTCCGTAGTCTTCACCATCAATGCGGGTCCAACGTAGTGGCAGCATAGGTGCTTTATCCAGAGGGTATTTACCCTGAGAATTTGGCACGATCATTCCATCTATTTCTTGGTAAAGTATGTACTTATTACCTTCCCTATACATTTTTGTGTATAGGTTGATTTCGTCAGTCTTCTTACTGTCTTGATCGGAGAAGCTTTCCTCTTGGGAACCTAACATCTCTTGTATGTCTTCAGGTAAGGTGGCCCGTGACATTGTTTCTTTAACGATAACCTCGATGACTTCGCCCATAGGGTCGCGCTTCACTACATAACGGCTCAACGGGAATACCCGTGCGCCACCCTCAGGGGGTAGGTAGAGAAGGACGTTACCTGCAACAATCAACTGCTTCAGTGCTTCGAAAATAGGAGAACGCATTCCAGAGTTTTCGATCTCTGTCATTACTGCGCGTTCATACTTATTCAAAGCTTCGTCAACTTTAGCCCGTGCGCCCTCTGATTGAGCTAGTTCTTGGATTGTGAAATCATCAAGACGCATAGCAAAGAAAGGAGCGTTCGGTGGTAAAAGAGATAATAGAAGCTTAGATGCTAGGTTGTTCACACCACGCGCACCAACACCCTGATATGGAGTGTAGAGCTTTGTGGCGGAAGAGTGACCAGCATCTGGGACAAGAGATGGGATAGTTAGTTTAGCCGCTTCTCTTGCTCGTTCTAGATATGTTGTTCTGGTTGAAGAGAGGTTTTCGTACTTTTTAGCGCAAGATTTGTCACCTTTATGCACGAGGTACCTCTTTCTGTTTTATGACTTCGGGGTCTGAATGACACCACCAAGTTTGGTATTGTCGCTCATCATGTTGTTACGTTTTTGAATCTTATAATTCTTTAGACCACGAGACTTGCTAGAAAGACCGCTTTGCTCTTCGTTCATGTCGCTAATCTTAGGAGCTTCTTGCTCTAAGACAGGCGGAGCCGCTGGTGGTGGTGGTGGTGGTGGCGGAGCTTTAGGTGAACTCATGCACATTTAAGATTTCTCCCGTTTAATTGCCATCGGATTGGCATTTGTGTCACGCTTGTAACCCTTGACACCTTGGGCTTTACGCTTGATTTTTAGTTTATCTTCATCAGCAGACGAGGCTTTACGTTTTGCCGAGGCACCACCATCGCGGCCACCACCAACACCCTTTTCAGGCTCGGTGACCTCTGGGGCTGATACTGGATCATTAGTAACAGTAGGAGCTTTTGGAGGGGTGGCTACATCTTTGCTATCATAAGCATCTGTGTTCGAAACCGTCTTCTTACCATCCACACCCACGTTAACCGTTGGTACATCTTTCAGTTTGGTTCCACGGGCCACTGTAACTGATCCTGATCCTGTCTTAGACTTGAATGTAGAAACATTCCCGCTTTTTAGGTCCTTGGCTGTTACAGATGTTGGGCTTTTATAAGAACCATTAGGCTGCTTCTTATATGTAGAACCCGCAAAGTTATCTGCATCGCGGTCACGGCCCTTAGAGGCAGGTTTAGAACCCTTACCTCCACCCGAAGTTTTTGGCTTGGGCGCTGGTTTTGGCGCTGGACGTGCTTTAGGGCGACTAACTGGACGCGCTTTAGGGCGGATGTTTGAGGATGAAGAGCTACCACCTCCACCTCCACCGCCGCCACCGCCGCCGCCAGAACTACCAAAGACAATCTGTGGTCCATTTGGGTTTAATAGAAACATTATAAAATCCGTTTACTAAGGGTTATGTGATTGAGTTTGAAACCTTGATCCCTTAGGACCCGTTCCCAGCCTTTGCGGCCAAGAATTTCGACTTCACTACAATCATTAATTCGAGCAAAGTCCTCGAATACTTTTATTCCGTAGGCCCAGTCCTCATCATCGCCTGACAGGAATACGACCCTTAGATTACAGACCTGTGGGTAATGAATAAATTCAGTCACAAGAACGCTGGTGATCTCTTTGGTGTCTGGTATTTGACAAACCCAGAGCATCCACGTTCCATCCATGACAAACTGATATATGTCTGACACCGTTACCTTTTCGTCAGCAACTCGCGTCAGCATATGTTCTACAGTGGGCCATAGGCGATCTATAGCACCAGCCTCGCACAGAGGTAATAAGTTCCCTCTAAGCATCGTCAGTCCCTAAGATATTTTCATTCTGTTCTGAGTAAATTCGACGTAATGTACGGGTTACATCGACGGCACCGCGACGAAAGAATATCTCACGTTCACTGGCGGATAACTCAGGCGACACATCTGGATACATACGTTCCAAATAATCTACTAACTGCTTATCAATAATAGGAATTGAAGACATTTATTGTCCCTCTAGGTCTAGTAACGGTTATAATTAGCCAAAAGCACGGGTCCATTGGGCACATATGCCAGACCTAACCACGTCATCATGTGTGAAGTTACACACCGAAGCGTCAATATTGTGCTTGAAAATCAAGTCGATAGCTACCGCAAGACCTGATTCATCCCTGAGGTCGTGCTGTAGTAAATCACCATTCACCACTACCTTTGTGTTCTCGCCAGTACGGGTCAAAAACATCTTCATTTCATGTGGTGTAAGGTTCTGTCCTTCATCTAGAATGACGAAGCAGTTGTTGAAGCTGCGACCACGCATGACTTCGAAAGGGACAATCTCGATGTCCTTACGTTTCAGTGCAATCTCATAGCGTCCCTTGCCCATACGGGCCTGTAGAACCTCGGTAAGAGGAATTACCCACGGGGCGATCTTGTCTTCGATAGTACCCGCAAAGAAACCCAGCGATTTCCCAGCGGGAATGTTGGGGCGAGTAAGGATGATCTTAGTGATCTCCTTGCGTAAGAACATGTCAGCAGCAAGTGCAGCGGCGATGTATGTCTTACCTGTACCAGCGGGTCCTGTAACAAAGGTCTGTGGGAACCGCTTGATACAGTCCATGTAGTTTTTTTGTGCAGCGTTCATAGGTACAAGAGGTTTTACCTTTGTGGTCTCTGAGACCTCTCGTACCTTGTCGTTGTAAGTCTTCTTACGGGTCCTCATAGGTGTGTCTCACCCTCTAATAGATTGATCCGCATCTCTGCGTAACGGATTACCTTTTGGAGATCAGTGATTTCACTGTCAGTGGCATCTTGGTTTGGATACAGCTTGTACCCTGCCCTCACAGCATACTTGATGATATTACCAGTATGAAAAGGTAAGCCATTTCTCATGATGAAGGTGGCTGGTTCAATCTTATACCGAGTGTAATGTTCAGGTTGGTCTACAATGTCGAACTCATTCATGGTTGCCATACTCCTAGCGTATTAGTTACTAAATCGTAATTTTCATGCCGCAAAATGCGAGATACTTGTGCTTGTTGCAGTGCCTCATGCTCGGTGTGACCCTGCTTGATGAACGCTGTGAGAACAGCTTCCCAACTACAGTCATTGTCTAAGATTTTCTTAGCCCCAACAGCGCCAATCTTTGTGGCACCTTTATATCCATCCGTGGGGTCACCAGTGAGCGCCTGAGTTAACCAATAGCGATTGGCTTGCTCTAGTGTATTAACCACAACAACCTTGTCGTCGTCGTCCCACAGGAGTGCTGGGATAGTCTTCATATCCTTGTCAGCACTATAGATGACGTACTCACCATCCATGTCTGGTTGAGTAGCATAGATACCCATAAGGTCGTCACCTTCCAAACCATCTCTCATATCGTAGGGATGGTTAGCCATCACATGATCACGAAGGAACGGAAGCATCATTGGTTTCCTAGTGTTTTTACGATTTCCTTTGTAAGACGGGAGGATGTCCTTGCGGAAATTGTTAGGTGACGTGAGGCAAAGCAGGTAGTCGTCTGCCTCAGTCTTTTCGAGAATGTCTTTTATAGCATCATCGAAGTCTCGACGTGTTTTATCTTCATCAGACCACAGTACCCACAGTCCGTTATGGAACCGCGTGGGAACCTCGTTTGAGGATGCTACACGATAGACAGTAATGTCAGCGTCGATAAGGAGAGTTCTACGCATCTTTATTACTCCATTCTCCACACCAGTGGCTGGTGCTTACAATCTCAGCCTTTGGAAACCGTTGACAAAAGTATGTGGGAAAGTTGCCAGAACCTTGGAAGGTTAAGTAGTGACAAGTCTCGCACACCTTTGGGGTAACCTTGGGCTTCAGGGGTTTAGTGGGTTTCGTACCAGTTGTTGCCAATTTTTGCTTCGCCATCTAGCTCTACCTTCAGATTGAAATGTTTACCTGCATCCTTGATCGCTTGGATGCTAAGTTCACCGACTAGCTCGGCTATGTCTTCGTCACACTCGTATTGGTGTTCATCGTGGATGTTTGCCACGACCTGACACTTGTGCTTGAGGTTTCTCTCAGTAAGAGACTTGTCCATCTCAACGGCCCACTGTTTGCAAACCGCACTACCCGCTGCTTGGAGCAAAAGGTTGAGCGCCGAATGAGAAGATCGGCAGTGTAATAAACGCTTATCAAGACCTACTAAGTAGCCGCGTTCAGCAGCTTTGGTCACAGCCTTGATCAACTTAGCTAATGCTGGTGTCTGATCCAAGAACTTGGTCTTTAGCTTTTGTCCCTGTTTGGGACCTTTACCAATTATAGAGCCAATCTTAGCAGCACCTGCCCCATATAAGTAGCTGTAAATAAACGATTTTGCTTGGTTACGAGACTCCAAGCCAGCACTCATCATATTCACGGTATGAATATCCCCGTTGACCACCTCGTGTCCGTAGGCACCCCCATCGAAGCGAGAAACGAAATGACCAAGCATTCGTAATTCGAGGCCAGAAACATCCACTCCGACTAACTTCTTACCCTTGGGAACCATGTAAAGTTCACGGCACTCCTTCCCATATGGCTTGTTCACAGAAGGTGTCTGACTGACATTAGGGTAGTTATGCGTCATTCTGCCTGTGACAGCGCCGTTTGTATTCACAGAACCGTGGATACGTCCGTCTTTTTCAACGAGAGTAAGCCACGCTTTGCTACCCTCTCCTAACTGCCCGATACGCTTCTGGAGCATAAGAGATTTAGCAATCTGTTGTGCCTCAGGATAAGGAAGTTCTGAGAGAATAGTCTCGTCTACTTTCGGACGACTATCAGGAGTAAACGAAGATGGGGTCCAGCCGTACTTAGCCATCAATCTATTAGAGATATGGAGCCGAGAGTTAGGGTTGAAGGTGTTAAACTTGATTACGGTGTACGGACACCCAGCGGTAACACTGGGGCGATCAGTCTTCTTGTAGTTGATCGTCCGCTTTGGTGTCTTTATTTCGACAGCGGAATACCACGGATCGAATATAGTCTGTAGGTCTGCCTCAATTTTTGCACGTTCCACTTGGAGGTGCATCAAAAGTTTCTCAGCCTTAGCTACGTCAAATAGAAAACCATGACGTTGTTGCTCTGCTATGATCCAAGCTACTTTATGCTCAAGTTCAATCGCAGTGGCTGAATACTCCTTTGCTGAGATTGCTGCCCACAACTTTAAAGTGACGGCTACATCCTGTTCGCAGTATTCCTGAAGTTCGGGGGACCATTCTGACCAATCGGTTGATTGGCCGTAGTCACCCTTCAGCACCCCTAGTCTTTTGCCCCAAGCATCGAGGGAATGGGAACCGCGTTGCCGTGGCTCCAGCTTTCCCGCGTTCACTCTTGGACTGTCCGTGTCACTTAGGTTAGTCCAGATAAGTCGGGTCAAAACTAGGGTGTCGATTACCCTGTCACGATCAACGTGGAAGTCAGGGTAAACTTTTTCCAATGCAGGGAAGTCGTAACCAATGCCGTTGTGAAAGATCAGCTTTTCAGCGTCCATCATGCGGTCAAGACCTGCTTGGATATTCTCTGGGCCGTAGGAGAACACTTCTTTGGTGTCTACATCCTGTAGGACGATGCAGTGAACCTTCGTGATTGTGTCGAGAAGTCCATTAGACTCAATATCACCAACGTATGTACTCATAACGGTCCCCTATTTATGCTTGAAGTGTGTATCTCGTGTATTTCTGACCAGTGACTTTATGAAACTTCACGTTAGACAGGATTGGATGCCCGATCTCACGTAACTCGGAGATGCGTTTTGGCAGACAGGCAACAGAATATTCCACCATTGCTTCACGTACTGTGATTGACCCAGCTTTCTTCAGGTGTGTCATGATTTTGTCGTGTTGTGTTTTACCTTGCATCGTTTTCCATCCTTGATGTTCGAGTTTCTGTGCTTCTTTGTTCCAGAACGTGTACTCGTCGGAGTAAGTGTCTGGTTCTTGAGTAGCTAAGACACATAGCGTCTCAGCTTTCTCGAAGATTTCGTCAGTATTCATTGAATTCGTCCTGTATGAATTCAGCTTCAGCCAAACGGTTTGTCTCTTTGTTGAAGTAAAGTTTTGTCGCCACGCCCGTCTCACCACTGAAGCGATTCTTGATTACACGTACAGTCACTTGATTAGCTTCATCCTCGGACTGCTGGTTACGCTCCAACCCAATAACGGAGTCGGATAACTGTGCGATTGCAGCGGAACCTCTGAGGCTGTTGAGGTTAATAGCGAGACCTTCCTCAAACCCCTTGTTACCTTCGGGGCGCTTGAGGTGTGACACGAGGATCATGCCGATCCCTGTTTCCTCGACGATAGATCGAAGCTCTGTCATAAGAACGTCAATGGCTTTGCGCTCCCCTTCAGGTGCCGAAATTCCTGAAACAGCAATACTGAGGTGATCTAAAACAACCCAGCCAACGTCACATCCCTTTGCAAGATACCTAATCTTATCAAGTAGATTTGATGATGATAGGCTACCGAAATGATCGTAGAGATAGACACGTCCGCTACCCACCGTGTCGTCAAACGCTGTTCTAAGTTCTCCGTCTGACACGCCTTCTTTAGAGATATGGAGAGGCTTGTTAATCGCCAGCCCCATCAGCCCAAGTGCTGTGCGCTTCACACTTTCTTCCAGCGCAACGTAACCCACCGTCTCACCCTTAGTAATGAGATGATGTGCTATCTCACGACAGACCTGACTTTTACCTACCCCTGACCCAGCAGTCAGTGTGACCAACTCCCCACGACGTAAACCGTGCG
>TARA_R110000796_G_scaffold84290_2_pt1 | contig 21310 bp, 14 predicted proteins | sample TARA_R110000796 | Tara Oceans TARA_R110000796 (sample SAMEA4397815) | marine metagenome | biome: Polar Biome; feature: [SRF] surface water layer (ENVO:00010504); material: water (ENVO:00002006), including particulate matter (ENVO:01000060) such as... | depth 5 m
ATTTCTTGCCCTGTTCTTTCCATTATACTAACGTAATTAGACATCGCGGCTAACCCTCCAGTTACTCCAGTAACAGGCACAGAATACCCTGCGTTAGCTAAGTGGTACTTCCACCAATCAGAAGCTGCGGCTCCTGGAGCGCCCCCTTTAACGCCTCTTAAAGCCCTTAAAAAGAATAAAGAGCTAGCTCCTGTAGCTACCATATCAGTACCAAATACTGATGATAAGTGGCCCTGCCTAGCAGACTCATTGAAGCCTTCCGTATATCCTAGCGCTAACTCAGGATCACCTCCCGTAGCAAGCATCATCTCGCTATGGCTAATTGTTTCTCCGTTCTTAGTATATGTCTTAAACATATCATGGCCTCTAGTCCGTGCTGCCTCTTGTATAGTAGAGATAGTTGCACCTTCAAGAGAAATTAATCCTGTTGTCCACCAAAACCCTAGCCCTAACCCGCCTGTGGCTGTGGCTGCAGGAATCATAACCGCCATAGTAGGAGTGGCTTCAGCGGCAAATCCTGCTATTTGTTTTATACCGTTTATAAAGTCGTTATTAGAAAAAGACTCACCTACTCCATTTTGGAATTGTAGAGTTTCTTCTCTTATTCTTTCTGCTTCCTCTCTTCTTTCGGAAACGTTTTTAGCGCTTCCTCCAAAAAAGTTATATACGGAATTAATTATATCTATTCCTGCTGCTTCAAACTTATCAGCTAAATAGCCTGAGAATTGTGGGGCAACCCCAACTACATCCCCGCTTCTCCAAGTTTCAAACCCGTCAAATTGTAAAAATGGTGTATTCCCAACTGTTCCATCTCCAGATAGATCAATCATGCTTCTGTAATTCTCCAGCATGTACTGCTCCATATACTCTAAAGCCTTCTCATCCCCTTTTACGTTGTCGGGCATGTTATTCCTTAAGGCGTTAGCAGTAGCGTCAAGCAACGCTTGATTAAGAAACTTTTTAGCTATTTTAGTTCTGTCTTGCTCTATTGCCTCAGTAGATCTTTGTATTGGAGGAAGGCTTACACCGCCTATACCACCCTGAGAGCCATAAGCATAACTGTCTATTGTAGTCGCCACTCCGCCTAAATGCTCCTCTATAAACTGCTCGTTTTGAATAAGTTCGGAAGCTAAAGCGTCTACACCTTTAGGTACAGAAGTAAACCAGCTTTCATTGTTTGATAGAAAACTTTGGTATACTTCAGTTATGTTAGGGAGGTTATATTGCTGAACAGTATTTGCTAGCTCAATAAACCCTGCTTTCTGATATCCATCGTAATACTCTGGAGAAATATGTAAGGACTCTCTGTCTTCGGGAGAGGCTATATCCCATGCGTTTGCTAAAAGAGGGGGATCAGCTACAAGTCCAACCGAAGAAGTATCTGTTTGTCCGAGAAAAGGACTGATACTCGAAACAGAGGCCATATTGCCCGTCTCCGAACCTGAGACCGAAGAGGACCCTTCGGTTTCGTCTTTTTTTTTTAAGTACTCTGTTGCATCAATACCTTGAAAACGTAATCTAGATAAGATTGCATCGTCAGATACGCTCTTTGCTCTTTCAGCAGCAATTAAAGCTTCTATTTCTTCTGGTTCCATATAATTTAGTTATTCGATTTTGAATAGAAAAGATTAAGAGTGTATCCTAAATCAGGGCTAACTGCATTTGGAAAGTTTTTACCTCTTACTTTAAAGTAATCATCTAGCTTAGTTCCAAGCTCTATAAGCTTAGCCCTGTCGTTTAGGAGGCTAAGAGAAAACACAAGATCGGAAGATCCCGTCTCATAAGGTGACGAAAGTAAAGGACTGTCCGCTTCGACATACCCACCACCAAGAATTTCATTTCCTCCGTCTGCATCTACACCTATACTAAATAAAGGATCTCCTGCCGCAAAAGAAAAGCTACCTTCTATAGGAACAATATTTCTTCCTTCTGAGCTTGTTAAAGCTCCTGTAGTCCCTGTTTTATTTAACTTAACGCTTATTGTGCCGTCATTGTTAAAGTAAACGTTATCTATAGGCCCATCAACACCCGTTTTAGGTGAAAACTGACTTGAAGTAGCTCCGCTCATGTTTATTGCAAAATTACCAAGTACATTGGGAAGGCCTGTACCACCAAAAGATTCTACAAACTGACGTGTAACACCAGCGGCATTCTCAGGAGGGAGGCCAACTAATCTCCAACCAGGAGCGTCTGCCATTAAAATGTCATTAACTGTAGTTTGAGAGTTTATATTCCCTCCACCTAAAGTTGCATAATTCTGTGCCATTAATCTAGCATATCCCTGAACAAATCTATCTTGATTGCCTTCATCAAACAAGAGTTTGTCATCTGCAACCATTGATTCTAAATCGTCCCACCCCCAAACGTTATTTGGATTAGCAGTAGTCATTGAGTTAGCTACGGCTGATAAAGCATCTAAGCCTTCCGCTTCAGTAGCATCAGTTGGTATACTTCTATCATAGTTAGAGCCTCTTACTATTTCATCAAATAGGTTAGAGTTTTGCATCAACTTGCGAAATCTATTATCAAGCTCTTCTAATTGTGTTGGAGTAGCAACTGTATTTCCTTCTGCGTCTCTCTCAAAAGCTAACTCTGGTTGTAAATATTTAAAAGCGTTAGCTTCTTCTTTACTTAAATAGTCAGGGTTTTCCTTAAAGTATTCTTTGTACATCGCGTACCTAGCTGACTGTCCGTTTCTACTAGGAGAATTTAAAACACCAGTAGTTCTTGTTTCTGCAAAAATCTTATCCCAACCTAATCCTTCTCTATCACCTTTAACTAAAGGCTGTACAAATTGTTTCCCTATATCAGATAAAGACATAGGTGCCATCTCTGTAGCAAATTTATGTATATCATAAAGAGCACTACTGTTATCTCCGTATATAGGCATCTCATCTAAAGATGTTGGACCGCTTACACCCTCCATTCCTGTAGGGTTAAAAATTTTCAGAACTGGAAGTCCACTAGTGTAATCTATTTCACCATAGTCATGATATCCTCCGTCTCTATAAGACGCGTCTAGCATTTGACTTTTAGCCACCCCCATAAATCCGTACTCAGCATACTCATCCATTAACGCTAAACCTTCCATATTAGGATGAACCGTCATGTCTACAGGCAATTGCTTTGAAAAATTATTTAGTGTAGAAGGGTTTAATATAAGTTGTGTTAATGATTCTCTTGCTTTTGAAGAAACAGCGTCTCCATTCCGATTATATTGAAATCCCTTTAAGCTATTGTGAAAATTTATAGCCTCTTGAGCCATAACTCTACCTTGATGTATAGTGTTTATTGGATTCCCATTACGATCCGTTAAGTTTTCTATCTGATTGTCAAACTCACTTATATACTCTAACCAAAAAGGCCTGACACCTGCTACAAGTACATTTGGATTGTATTCATTACCAAGAGTAGCTTTATCGCGTATCTTATCTCTTTGAGCGTCCAAGGCCTTTAATTGCCCTGTCATAGCTTTTTGCTTTTGACTTTGAACGGCTAAGGCTACTTCTGTAAGCTTACCAAAACCATCTAGTTGCAGGCCTGGGCCAGAGTATATTGGATTAGTTGCCATTATGCTTGGTTGTTGTTAAACTGATCAAGACCGTACACCTTATACATAGCTAGAACTGCATTTCTTGCCTCTTCTACAGTAGGGTTTTTTGGGTCTCGTATCATCGAATACGCATCCATCATGCCTTGCTCTTGCTTGCTATTCGTTATAGACAAACCGTCTGCTGTATTTTCGTGTCTTTCGTTTCCTGTTGTTTTAGCCACCGTTTCACCCGTCTCTGAATCTACTATATCAAACTCTTGAGTCTCATGGTTTTCTTCCCCTGGGGTTATAAAACTCCCGCCTTCTGCTATCAGTTGTTGAATAGTCCCACCGTTAGCAAGCTCACCATGCTCCTCATTAAATTTACTCCATCGCTCCCACTCATTAACAACCTCCTCTTCCTCCTCTTCCTCTTCTTCATCTTTTTTAAAACCTCCGAAGCCTTTCATTGACATGCTGCCTTGACCTATTAAACCTCCTGACGCATAGTCTTTTTTAACGAACCCCCCATCTTTTCCAAGCCCGAAATTAACACCTGCGGCCTCAGCCGTCATCATGTCTAATGGCATGTTTAAAAGCCCGCTTGCCCCACCCATAATGTTTTCCGTACCCTGATTAAAAGCGGCTGTACCTTCGGCCATATCTTGCCCGTAAAGACCCGTCATCTGATCTTTAGCTGTCTCTTCAGCTTGTACTAAAGGTGATCGGGCGGAAGCTATATTTTGAGCTGTTAGTAAACCTCGCTCTTGTGTGTCTGAGGCTATTTGATCTATACCTAAAGTCTGCATAAATCTAGGATCACCAGACTTGGTAGCTGTAAGAAGTCCAGCTAAAGCGCTGTCTGACTTCTCATTACCTTGCTTTCCAGCTAAGTTTGCAAAACCTGCTGCTTCGTCAGAAGCACTCGCTAAAGCATCACTAGCTCCTAAATTCCCTATAAAATCCTCTCGACCCTCTTCGTATCTTTTCTTTCCTTTTTTTCTTTGACCTATCCCTACACCAATATTAACAAGGTTACCTAGAACCTGCCCGCCAACTGCCCAAGGAGCTAACCCGCCTCCTTCGTATTTTTTAATTTTCCTCATGTTTACTTTTGTCTTGTACTACAAATTTAATGAATTACTGCTTAACTTCCCCACTATGGCTGTAATCAGTTGTCTCGAACTCAACGTTCAAAGCGAACAGTTCAAAATCCTCAGAACCTAGAGTTACTACAGCATCAGCATATTGACCTTTTGGTGAATCCCCATTAACAGAACTAGGGGTTATAGCGTAAAGATATTCATTTCCACTAGATTCTACATACGATATATCACCAGATAATCGCTCTATAAGGAAGTACCCGTTCTTATAAAAAGGTATTCCTAATTCTCCCGCAATAGAAAATAAACTACCAAAAGACTGATAGCTCTCAAAAGAAATATTAGGATTTAAAAAATTTGCATTAAGGGTAGAAGTGTTGCCATCTAAATAATAAGGTAATAGAACTTGATTTGCTCCACCTGCATCAGAAGACTTTATAAGTTTAGCATCTGTAGATGTTGGTAGAAATCCACCCTGTACGTTCACCTTAAAGGCCAATAAGGTACCTTCCCCTGTGTAAACAAATGGAGTGCCGTCAGGAGCCTCTAAAAGGCCCTCTACGGTATTTGCTTCTACAACTTCTTCTATCCGACCTATAGCTTTTACGTTGCTCGCAGTAACTTTTTGTTCTCGTCCTATATGCCCATACAAAATACCACCTTTTTCTTCTAGCAGCCCAATGTCAGTGGTTTTAAGTTGTGACGGTTGAGAGGAGTTATTTACTTTAAAGATATTGGCCCCTGACATATTGGTAGTTCCCTCAAGAGAGAAGGACTTGTATATCTTATTAGAAGAAACTTTAGGGGAAGCAGCTCCGAAACCTTTTGAAGCGTGAGCATTAAAGGTAACGGCTATGCTAGAAGTGTATCCTTGATTGTAAAAATTGTTGTTAATATCGCCGATACCATGAGCCCATAAAGTGCTAGCCGACAATACAGACTCTTTCGGGGAAGAGAAAAACATTTTATCTAGGCAGGCGTAGCAGTTACTTAAAAAAGAATACCTTGTTTTCCAAGAATGTTTTTTATTGTCAAAGGCTATAGTTGCGTTGCTATTCATGTTTCTTTTTCTATTACTACGTAGTGAACTTCTCCGTCTGGGCGTTCTACTTCTACTAAGGATCCATCAGGGTTTGTCTCGTAAGTATAAGTTTTTCCTGCATCGTTAACCTGTTGTCCATAATTTATGAGGAAACCAAGTAAATCGGCTGATCCGATACTTCCATCCGTATTAAAATCAAAAGCAATACGTTGGAATTTTTCCGCATCTAGAGATTGTGGATATTGACCCATTCCCTGAGTCTCAGGATCATAAACACCCGTTGGGTATTTTCGTCTTTCAAATTCTTTTTTTACACTATGTAATTCATCTATAGTAATTCCGTTAGCTTGGATATACTGAGTAAGATTAGCCGCTGATGTAGTTGTGATTACACCATCAACAACAAGAAGGTCTAAAATGTTTTGAGATAGGTAGCTAGGAGGAAAGTCTTCAGGTGACCCGAAAATGTTATTACTTACTAAGTTCGCCTGGATAGTATCTATAGCGTTTTTAACCCCATTTAAAGCCTCTTCAACAAGGTTTACAATATCAATAGCAGATACAGTCCTGTTAGTAACTTGCTCATCTTCATTATAATACCCTTGTTTTCCAAACGACGGGGTGGTAGAATGTTCTGAGAAAAGCTGCTGGAATGCCTTTAGATTTATAAGAGCAGAGTCAGTTGCGACAACAAGAGGGAAGTATCTATATGCACCCTCATTATCTGGATTTTGATTTAACGTTGCTTGAGTGGCGGAATCATAAGGGGCGTATCCTGCAGCTAATAAAACTTCGTGGAGATTGCTAAGCAGCTCAATGTGATTACCGATACGGTTATGTAAATTCTGATTAGTGGCAACGGAAGTGCTTATACCAGATGTAAGATCTGGAATTACACCCTCATTAAAATCGGTTATTAATTGCGCGTCTGGGAATCCATTCATCTGAAGGAATCCACTGTTGAAAGCTGCATTCCAGGTAGAAACTAATTCATCTTGTAAAGTTGTTAAGGATAAATTTGCAGCGTCTAAATCCTGTGACTGGCCTGCAAAAGCACTTTGTGCTGCAGAAAGTTTACCCTCTATATAGTCGATATAAGCAGCAAATCCTTCGCCACTTTGTGCTGTCTCTGCAGTGATAGGTCCAAATCCGAAATTACCGCCACTATTATCTATAACAGCAAGAAGAGAATCTATAAAATTAGCAAGATCAGTATTAACTACTGTTAAAGCATTAATATATTCTGTAAAAGCTGGCTGAATTTTATCTGTAATATCTCCCGCTGTAAGAACTTCGTCGCTCTGTAAAATGCCGTCTCCGTCTGTATCTAATCCATCAAGACCTGACCCATTCATGAAGGCTTCTAATCCATCAGGTAAAGCCTCAGGAGGTAATATAAGTCCATCAGGACCTGTTAAAGAGGTCATAGAAAGTAAAACGTTTCTAAGTTGTTGAGCTAAGCTGCTCTTTGTTTCGTCTAAATTGTTTACAGCTGTGATGACCTGATTAGCAAAAGAATTGCTCCCCCCTTCACCAAGAAGGTTACTTATAGAAAGTGAAAGCGTGTATATGCTCGTCATCCAGGAGTTGTCTTGCTCATCCACTCCTATTACCGAGACGGTACTTCCGTTACTTAACGGAAGAGAAGTAGTAGAAACTTCAGGAATAAGATTGGTTATCTCTGTCGTGGAAGTTGTTATTGCAATAAGAGAATCTTGTAAGTTTAGCTCATCTAAGACTTCTTCAAAAGAAGAAATTAAAGACAGAAAAGCATTTGTAGAACCTATAAAACTATTATAAGTTAACCCAATCTTTTCTAGCGCATAAATAAAATCATCTTCTAATCCATTTACCACAAGTTCTTGTTCAGCTATAAGCCCTGTTATTACATTTGTGTATTGAGCGTAACTAAGTACTTGAACAACAGTTCCGTTAGGCAGTGTGATGCTTGTAATCTCCGCCCCATACAAATCTGCATTTGCAAAATCTGCTAAAAGGTTTGAGAAAGTAGTTTCTAAACCGCTTAAAAGGTTTTCAGCGGCTGCAAGGTCTAATGTTAGTCCCTCGTTAAGGATTTCTAATTCTTCTATTTCATTATTAGTGTTAGCAAGGTCCTCTTGAAGAAGAGCTACGGCAACGTCGTTACCCCCGCCATTATCTTCATACATAACATCTTCTATTACACCTTCGAATTGCACAATAGGAGAAAGAGGTGGAGGGATATCATCGGTATCGTAAGCCACTATAGCCGTAAGACTGTCGTTAATAACAGAAAGAAGATACTCGTCTTTAAGCGGATCGTACCCCCCAACAACCCTTACAGGTCCTTGAGTTTCAACGTTATCCATGGCACTAGAAAAGAGATTGTAGAAAAAGGTTTTCATCCCTAAGTCTGAGACCACGGCAAGGCCTTGATTAGGAGAGTACATATACACTTCTTTATTCTTTTTGCTGGCAAAGTATACTGAAGTCCCAGCTCGAACAACACTTTCTGGGTTTGTGTCACAACCGTAATTTCCAGCGTAAAACTTTTGCGTTCCTAGAACTTTACCAGATGCCATTAAGCTTGTAGAGCCTCCCGCAGTAGCAAGGATGTTTCTTTCTACAGGGACGGCGCTGACTTTGTTTTCTTGAATTACAAGAACAGAATCATATTCATTAACCAAAGACATAATAGAACCGTACTCATTGGGAAGGTCTTTATATGGTAAGACAGAAGGGTTAAATCTAGTGAAGCTATTAAACCTAGCGGAGTAGTTGTTTTTTTCTGAGAAAGTCACTGAAGCCTTATTCCTGGTTTCTGTGGCATCAGAGAATATAATCTTAGGCTTTCCATAGCTTTTACCGTTAGCTCCTGGGAAAAGATCTGTAAAAGAGTTAGTCTCTACAAAATAATTTCTAAACCTAGGATGCTTACTATCAAAGTTTAAAAGAGGAAGAAAAACCCCATTGGACCGTCTAGGGGTATTAAGAGGAACCCTTCTCCAATAAACATCTCCATCTTCAATAAGAATAGGGTTTGTTTGATGGCTCATATTCCCAAGAGTCGACATAGAGACATTGTATTTTGGACCAGTCTCGTAATACATTCTAGAGTCTAGCTCTAGAACTTTTTTAGGTGAATATATTTCAACTAAAGTTCTATTATTCCAATAGTTTTCTGCTGTAGCACCATCAAAGCCGTCTTCAGAAGTGTAGCTGTTGTATATATCCCCATAAGAGAATTTAATAGCCAAAGAATTGTTTCTTAACACAAGAAACTCACCTACTTTAGAAGGGTGAACTCCATCTCCCTCATCCTCAGAATGATAGAATGGATTCTCATCAGTGCTAGAGGTCATAGTCTTAACCCCTAAAATCTCAAAATCATATTTATGAGGAAATACCTCTGTTTCCCCATCTCCACTTAAATAAGATATAATCCTTAGCTTATCCCCTGGGGAGTATGTGTAAAGAGCTTTTCCCCCGTCTTTATTTACAGCTCCCCAAGCGTCAGAATACGACACCTCATTAACTCCTTGCAGGTTTGCAAGAGAGACGTATATAATACCATTCTCATTTTCTACAGAATCTTCATTGTCTGTAATGTTTACAAACGCTGGACCTGTAGTATATTGAATAAAATCACCTATACTAGAGTTTCCTCCATACACCATTTGATAAGAACGAGCCCAAGAAGGAGGGTCGTGTTGAAGTAACATAGATATTTGAACCCTGCCTTGTCTTCCCTCTCTAAATGGTTCCATCCCTGAATAGCCACCTACATATACACTGTCTAAAAAGTTTGCGTTTCCAGCCCTTCCTCGCTCGTCATAGTATACAATTCCAAAGTCATGAGTAGCTGAGGTTTTAAAGCTTGCATTCTGATCTATAAGCCCACCCAAAGAAACAAAAGACGAAGAATGCAGTATCTCAACCCAGCTGTGTGATTTTTCAATAGCAAGTGAGTGATAGAAAAAAGCTTCATCAAAAACAACATCTTCGTAATCAAAGTTGGCAATATTCCTATAAAAAGCTCCTAACATCTTTTCTTGATGCCACATCATCTCCCCCATAAATGCAGCGCCACCGTTTAAAGGTTTTAGTGATTCTCCATCTACAAAAGAAAATTTAAACTTCTCTGAAACTTCTGAAGGTAGCAGACCCTCTGTAATAGACTCGAAAATAGCCGTATTAAATTCAACGGTTTCTTCTGCATTACGTAAAATTTTTGGTTCTCCTCCCGATAAACTATTATTAACCCTAAGAAAACCTACCGCTTTAAGCCGATTCTGCTCTGTGTTGTGATCATAAACATGAAGGGCGCGAGAGTTCTCGGTGACGTAAGCAGCAGCATCAATCTCATCGTGTTTTATAAAATACCAGTTTTCGCGAGGGTCATCTGGGTCGAGTGTCCCAGTATCATAGCCTGGAGTTGATTTATAGCTTTCTGCTAAAGTTTCAGTAATATCATCAGGGTGATATACTAGCCATTTCTCAAGATCTAAATCGTACAAAGTCTTTTGCCCCTTATTCGAATATGTCGTAGGGTTGGGTTTTTTGGTAAGAACGGGTATACATGTTCTGATTTCAATATTTTCCAATCCTTGCACCTCTAAAGCTAAATAAGCATCGTGATAAAAACCACTCTCTTGAGGATATCGAGCATCCATAGTGGTATTCATGCTAACTAACCCAATCTTTACATCAGCTTTTGTTACAGCTATATACCCTGCTGGAGAGTTGTGATGGAAAGGCTCAAAGAAATCCACGGAAGGGTCAGGGGCTCCTTCTTGAACTTGAGGCACTACACTTCCAAGAGCAGAAACTAATTCATGAGGACCTGAGTCGTTATAACTGTAACCCCAAGTTCGAGGACCCTCACCCGCTTCAGGCATTTGCAAATCAAAACTATATTCAGAGGTGCTCTTAGTCGGGATCACCTCCGTAGCGAAAGGGGTTGTAATATCATTCACCTCTAACACAGGCATCTCTCCTGAATCTGTCAAAAAATGAATTATAGCTTTTTTAACAAAGTCTCTTGAGTCTTCACCATTATCGGTAGAAAAGTTAGTTTTAAATTTAAGGCTGAATGTAAGGGGTCCACCTTTTATAATAAGAGGAGCGGCAGCAGAAGTTCCGTGGACTACAGGTGTAACGACCTCAACAGAAGGGTCTTCAGGGCTTCGAGAAACCCACTCATTGTATAAAGCTGTTGTGGGGGCTGAGTCATCTACGTGAAAACCAACTCCTGAATTAGCCCCAAACAAAACATTACCTGCAGCAACCCCTAACCCTGAGCTGTGAACTCGATACTCATCCCCTAAGTTTTCTGCATTTTCAGTATCATAAGATGGAGCTCCATTTGCCCACTCAGGCTCTGAAGAACCTACTTGTCTATTACCGTGGAAAGAATTTGTATAATCGTATATAGTGTAGTTGTTTTCTGGGGTTGCACCCCATTGAACGTTTATAACAGTCCCTATAGGAAGAGGAGCCCAAGGAACACCTCCTGTATCAATTTTATACCCAGCAACTTTTTGTTCCGCAAAACCTGCTGCAGCGATAGCTGTTGAAGAAGTTAAAGGCTGCATTAAAAAAGGTATCACGCGGATAGTTAGGTCTGCAGCGTTTTGCGCTGCTTCTTTGTATATAGGCATTCCTATAGCTTTACACTCTACACTATCGAAGCCTTCTAGATAGTTAGCATACATTAACCTATTAGAAACAATCGCTTGAGCTCTAGCCTTTTTAGGTAAACCTGAGAAATGCATAGCAGTCTCTTCTTCCGATACAGGATATAAAACTCTATCGTTATAGAATGAATAATTTGCAGCATCGTCAGGTACTACCTCTTCAATGATTTTAAATCCTCCTGCGTTTCCAAAACGAACTAGTAAGCGTATTTTCTCTACCTCTTCCGTGATGTTTTTAATCTGAGGTGCTGAAACAGATTCTTTAGGGACTGTTAAAAAACACACGTTAATCCCAAGGCCAGCTACTGTATTTACCCCCTGCTGGAGATATTCTTTAGGTATAGCTAGCTTAGAGTATGTGGATATAGGACTGTCTACACCTCCTTTATATAAAAACTGATATGCAAACTGCATACCTGGCAACTTTTCAAAGTTAGATACTTGACGGTCAAGAACTGTACTAAACTCAAAAGCAATAGGCTCTAAAGGTGTTCTTGGGCAGGCTTTTATTAAGTCGTTAACGCTATATAAATCGTATCCACCAATATCATCATTGGTCATAGCTTTAAAAACATCTAGTTTTTTCGGCTCATTAATGTTGTCAGTAAAGTATAGGATTACACTTTTAGACATCTCAGAAGCTTCTGAAGAGTCATTATCAGACGCATCTTTATATCCTATATGAACTATATCCCCATCAACAAATCCTTGAGCTGGGAAAGCAAATCTAGAAGAAGTATAAACCTCAATATAAGTATCAGCTGTAGACCCTGGAAGAATACCATCTCGGTCATAAGCCCAAACACCCATTTCATCAGCGTTTGCAGACCATACAAAGAAAAATATAAGGCCTAAAACATCATCAGTTACAGAGCCTATAATTCTAGAAGTAGAGGAAAGCATAGACCCCTCTACTGCTTTATTACCAGCGGTAGGTTTTAAGACTCCAAAATCTCCACCTGAAGTTACATCTCCTGCGCTAGATTTATGATCGTCTCCAAATGTTACATTTAACGCATCAGACATATCCGTATTTGGACGATACCTAGCATCTACAGAAGTGTTTAACCTCTGGGGTGTTACTTTATCTATAGCCATTAGTACTTAGGGGCTAGCATAAAGTTCTTACGAAGTACTTTTAAAGCTTCGTTTTTAGTAAAGTTTCCTAAACGAGCTTTAGCTTTTCTTCGCTCGTTATAGTATTCCGCTCTCGCTCTAGACTTCTCTCCTCCTGGAACGGTAGATTTTCTTTCACATAACTTATAATAGATGTAACTACGTATAGCTTCTTCAGCATATATATGTATAACAGGGTTAGTAGATCTAGCCTCGTCAGCTATATACTCTAAAACTATCTCTGAAGCAGAATTACCAGCGTCTATCTCTAATCTGTTTTGATCTAAGTTGACTCTATACGATCCTGGAGATTTTGCTCCTCCAGCTCCATAAAGCCTTCCTATCCCCCCTTGAAATACAAAGTTATCAAAGACGTAAGAATTATCGTTAGAGGTAGTTGCAGATTTAGCGTCATCCCTATCTAAGATTAGGTTGCTATCTATATCTAATGGTCCACCTGCACTATCGGTAGTTGTAATCGTGTCGTCTACATCTGGAGAATCAACATCATCTGCAGATGAGTCTTGTTCAATCTGTCTAGAGTAGTTAATGTTTTTGTTTTGGTTGAATACCCGAACAATTCCATCCGAGCCAATAACCCCAACCTTTACTAAATCCACATAGTCGTCAGGTAGTATAGCCGTCCCGTTGCTATGTATGTCTAGTTTAAGAGACTTTACTCTAGAGGTTACATCGAAACCAAACTCTCTTATACCCCTTAAAGCAAAGTTCCTGATAGCGGAATCTGAAGCGTTAGCTGTATAGTCGTCCCCATCTAAAGTAATAATGTAATCGTTAATGAGTTGTCTAAGGGTGATGTAATTCATCCCGTTCTGTGAAATATCTTCGTATGCCATTATTCAGCTTTTTCTTCATTAACAGTAATCGTAGTAAGAAAGGTATCCCGAAGTCTTATACCTATCATTTTAGCTATCTCTATAACAAGCTCGTTTGAGTAATGAGGAGCTAACTCAAAATGTCTAGAGTTTTGCATATCTGCCATATTTGTCGCCCCTATCTGTATGTAAGCAGGTGTGAGAGTGGTCTCTACACTTCCATTTACGTTTATAGACCCAGGGATCCTGTAATACTTTAAAACAACTTCGTTAAGGTCTATAGGAAGGATCTCTATATTGTGTGCTATAAGAGCAACAGGAAAAGCAATTGTTGGCGAAGATAAGTTACTATTCATTACTCTATCTGCATCTTCAGAATTATATATAAGCTCTAAAGGAGTTCTAACCCCAGCAACAGTATTATCTCTAATAGAAATAATCCGCCCTAAGTTAGAAGGCTTTGCTAAAACAGTGATCGAATCGTCAGACGGATCGTACATCTCTTCTCCCTCCCCAATATAATCATCCTCCTCGCTAACATCACCAAGTACAGTTTCATATATAAAGTAAGACAAATCTTCTTCGACCTGCTTATATACCGACTTATCTCTAGAGTTGTCTACATTAGACCTTCTAAGCTTCTTAGAGAGCGTTAATTCAGCAAACATCTCATTATATACGTTCTGCTGAGCTATGGCCGCAAAGGTGCTAAAAACCTCTGGGGTAACGAAGCCTTTCTGGTCCTTGTTGCAGAGATCTCTAACCGTGTTATATATATCTATCACGTTAATCATACATGCAAATATACGGAAAAGAAAAGCCGCCTAAATAGGCGGCCTTATCTATGTGTAGTAGTAGAATAAGTCTTATCCGAGCTTATCTAATTTTTCTTCTATCAAGGAAAGTACGCTGCTGCCTTTTTCGGTAAGACAGAATCTAACCATAGTGTTTACAGGATCTTGCCCTACAGGAACGGAAACGATAAGAGAGTTTGAGTCAAACCAATACACTCCGCCAGCCTTTACGTTTAAGATTTGATATTCTTTAGCTTGATAGATTGACGCTCGGCATAGAACCTCAGGTGAGTCTAAAGAAGAAAGAAGTTCTGCTGGTTTAGATTTAGCAATCTTCAGTAGATTAAATCTTATCTCTGAAGCCTGACTGTCTATTCCGATCCCGAAATACATAGCTATAGGAAGAAGCTCTGTGATGTCTCTATCTCGAACAAGAGAAATAGCATCATTAACTAAGAACTCTTTATCTAGTTCTTTCTGAGCGTCTACTGTTTTGTTTACAGCTTGGAATGTAGTTCCACCATTAGCTGTGTTTGACGGGTGCATCTCTAAAAACTTTCTAAGATTAGGTTGTTCTTTAGGTACAAATATTTTCCCATCTCTAAAAGCAACAGATCTTTTTAAAGCATTACTTGACTGCTCGTCTACATATATAGACGGCTCGTTAGGGCAAAATCTTATCTCGCGGATAGAGTCTATTTCTTTATCGTAAATAGTAACTCCTTTTTGAGGCAGCATGAAGACAATTCCTCCGCCTTTTAAGATCTCAAACTCGCAATGAAAAGGCTTTTCTTTTTGCTTTATTGTGCGTTTTTTCGTAGGAGTAGAAGCTACTGCTTCTTGGGTTACAGCAGGCTTTTCAGCAACTGCTTGGTTAGAGCTCAAAGGAGCTTTTTTTGTTTTTTGCATTATTAAAATTAAATTAAAAGTTAGTTATTATGTGTTGATAGGGCTAGGATCGTAGAAAGAGCTTAAGTCTTTTGCTAGTTTTGTTGCGGCGTTTAAACCAATATTTTTGTCTATTACTCCAAACCTTCCTAAATATCCCTCAAAAGTGTTTGTTGTTAAGCCTCCATATCCTCCTAAATTCTGTATAAGTAAATCTCCGTCTGTAAGAAAAGATGTTCGAGAGGTAAAGGTTGGGTCGTCTTTTCTTGTTTTTGCGGGGATAAAAGAGATAATGTTTCCGTCCCTATTGTGTAAAAACAAATTATAGTCTTTATCTCGACGGATAACAAAGACATCACAGCGTATGTGCTGGTCGTGATCAGAATTACCTGCTGTATTAGCCTTAAATTTATCGGGAAAAACAAAAGAATCTGTCCAGTCGTTATCTACTGAAGAGGAGGTTGCGGGTAGAGCAGAGACACCGCTGTGTCTCATTGTAAAAGCGCTAGATTTTGCAGAGCTTGTTGCTCCCGCTGATAACCTAGTAGATCCAACTTCAAGTATATCACCGCAAAACCCAACAGTTTCTCCTTCCGAGTCCCCAAATAAAGGCTTGTATCCATGATCTCTGCTGTGTGCTGCAAAGTATATAGTGTAATCTGCTTTTACTGTAAATGAATTAGGTATGGTAAAGAAAGTGCTGTGGCTGAATTGCATGCTTGCTTTACTTATCCTTGAAACATCAGCGTTTGAGAGAGTTTTTACAGTCCCTGTAGCAGATACAATACTATATGTATCTCCGCCAGAACCTGAATTTTTCCAATTACTTACAGATTGCCCTGAAGTAAAGTTCTCTTCAATCCATTCATGATTGTAATCTATTATAGGCATGTTCTTGTTAAAAGAAATACCCGCAATAACATTATTATGATTTCTAGCTTCAGATAGGCTATCTTTCTGTGGGTTACCTATATCAGAAGCGTTTTCTTTTAAACTTATCCTGACGTCGGTTTTATTTAAAACGGTTGATTTTTTAAAGGTTGATGATTTTTCTACTACATCAAATTTCATAACCTGCTCTGTAGTATCTCTAGAAATAAAGTTTATAATGTTTTCTATAAACGCCATCTCTTGTCCTTCCGTACAACTTACAGATACACTTGTCTTCTCTATAGACTCCCCAGAGAAAAGGCCTACATCTTCATACATTCCAGAACCATTGAAGGTTATATTCACGAAGCCTTTCACTGCTGTTAAAAACGATACGTTATCTGTAGGTACTGCAAAGACACTGAGGCCTTCCCCCATATCAGATGAGTGAACACTAGCTTTATTGATCTCTTCTCTGCGAAATAAAAAGAATTTTTTCATTATGCGTCAAGGGTTATAGTGCATGAAAGTATACTTGAGTGTAAAAACACATCATCTACATCGTCACATACTACTATGGTAGGGGTGTTTCCAAGAGAGATTTCATCAGCTATAGTTTTCATAACCACTTTCTCTCTATCAGCGGTAATAGCTAAAGTTACAGTGTCGTGACTTTCGGATTGACCGTGTCCTAGCGACCCTGGAGAAAACGTAAGCACAAGGGCGGAATCCGTAGACAGGCTCATAGCTATAAGATTATCCGCTGGATAAGTAGCTGCATCATCAGCAGCATCTATAAACTGTAAGTATTTTTTCATTGTATTAAAGTAAACGCAAATATACACAGAAATAAAAGAGTAATAAAAAAGGCCCCCGAAGGAGCCTTTCTTGTATGGTTTTTATTAGATTCTAAGCTACAGTAGTAGACTTTTCACCTGATATAATAACCCATGCAGAACCGTTCCACATAGCTGTTGCTTGCTCGCCTTTTGCGTCTATGCTAATTACATCTGCTGCCGCGTTAAACGGAGAAGCAAACGTTATATTAGCATCGTTAGAAGCGTGAGCATTGATGATAACCATCATCTGTCCTGGAATAGTCCCAGCTGCAACTGTGTATGCCACATCTGTGGTGCCAGGAGTCACAATGTGATAGCTTGTTGTTACCGCCAAAGCCCCTGCGCTTGCTGTAGAAACAGTTGCTGCGTCAAGGAACAAAGGGAATACATGTTTTTTATATGCCATTTTGTTTAGTTTTTAAAGTTTAAGGGGGAAAGAAGAACCGAAGCCTTCCTCCCCCCGTCAACCTAATTAATATTATCCTTTAATAAGGACATGTTGGTTCGCAGCACGAGTCACAAGAGCAACTTCAGAGCGGTAGTGGAACGTAGCAACGTCACGACCAGCGTCTCCGTTATTAGCGTGCCCCATAACTCCTCCACCAGTTACCCAGTGCTCCATATCACGAGAGTATCCTCCAGCTTCTTTATGGTACATAGCTAAAGCAGGTGACTTAATTCCTGTACGAGCGTCAGCTACCTGAGACATAGGAATCATAGCTCCTTGTAGGTAATTAGATGCTCCTAAAAGAGTTGGATCATTTAACAGTTTCCAGTCATGCTTGTGGAATGTATATCCTCCACGAGAGAAAGATTTAAAACCAAGGTTTACAGCCATATCAGCATCGTTGTTAAACGCTCCGAATTGACCCGCTAAACCAGCAGTAACTTGAGTTGCAATACCTCCAGCTAACATATCGTCGATAGCTAAATCTTGCTTTCTGTTTACGTACATAGCGTACTCAGATGGCGCACCGTTCTTGTCAAGCTCCATGATGATATCATCAAACTCAGCAAAAGAATCAAGTGGGTTTGCGTTAGCTCCAGAAACTATGATACCTCTGCTTTCAACAGCAGAAACATAACCTTCAGAACCAGGCCCTGTTTCAACCCCTGCATTTACTGCATGAGCTCCAACGTTTGTTATAACGTCAGCAGCAATTCCTGTTTCAGCAAAAAGCATCATCATCTCACGACGGTCCTCAAAACGCTTACGTGCGTCTTGCTCACCCTTCATGTACCAGCGGTATTCTCCACCTCCGATGTCTACCCATCCAATATTTGTTGCTTGAGATCCGTTCACCTGGAAGCGATCTTTAACAATCATAAATGGATTTTTGCGTTTTACCGCATCAACATCAGTGAAGTGAGAAGGTTGCTCTTGTCCTTGACCGTATAAGTTTCCTAAAACAATCCAGTCTCTAGTAGAAGTAGCATCAGCTACTGCAGCCACTCCGTCTAAAGAAGCTACTCCTGCTTCTGTAGCTGCTGTAGGATCTGCACTATTTAGACTTAAAACAATGTAACGTCTTCCGTCATCGGAATCCATTAACACATCGTTAGCACCAAAAGGACATCCGTCAGTACCAAGTGCACTCCATACTATAGTACATTGATCCACAGATTTTGATTTAGTCTGAGTTACAGAAACTTTTCTGTGACGACGACCTTCTTCAAAGTAATGAACTTCATCATTAGTTCCACCAGCTTGCATTGCGCCAGTTAGTTTTAAAAATCCAGTGATACCTTGGTCACCATAAGTTTTAACGAGCTCTGGCATAACAAAATCTTTGTTTTGCTCTAAAAGAGACTCTAAGGTAGTGTAAGTCTCAGGTGTTAACCTAAGATTTGCTGGGGAGGCATCGACGCCCCCTGCAGCTGCAGCTATATTAGCCATGTTTTTTTAATATTTATATTTTAAAAGTAAGCCCAGAGGAATTTCCTCTAAGTATATTTTGCACTTGCTCAGCTAGTTTGTTTGTTTGTTCGCCTTGCACAGTACTTTGTGGAGCTTGAGTAGAGACATTAGCCGCTGACTGAACTACGTTTTTTTGACCATCGCTAAGGCCTTGTCTATAAGTAGACGAGACGATAGAATCAATGTTGTCAACAATAGCTCGGTGAGAGTTTAACGAATCATAATCCCAACTTCCGTCAGACTGAACATAAGAATCAAAGTAATTATCTAATTTAGAATTTTTGTTAATTAAGTCCTGTCTGTATCGGTCGTCCAAACCGAAAGTAAATGTCTTCTCGTTACCTAGATCAAATTCTAATCCTGTAAGAGCAGACGTTTCGGCCTTCATATTTGAAAGCCATTGCTCGTTTACAAAGCCTTCTGCTGTTGCTTCTTTAGGTTCAGGTGCAGCATATCTCATGCGCGTTTCCTCTATCCTAGATTTAGCCTCTGCAGCGTCCACCTTTGCTTGAAGGGCGGTCACCTTGACTTGTTGTTCAGAACTCGTACTTGGATCTAAGTTGTACTTATTCTGAATGAGCGTTGTAACTTCCTCCGATGATAGAGTTGGGTATTGGATAGCCATATCTACTTTTAAAGTCGTTATATCATCCATCTCAGATGTATTTAACGATTGATAAGTAAACCATTCCTGAGGAGACCTTCCAGTCTCCGTCACAAATTTTGATATTGCCTCCACCCTTTCATCAACAGGGGATGCTACGTTTGTTAAGTCATCTAAAGACAGTATATCTCTCCCTAGCTTTTCGCTAAGATATGTAGAGATAGCACCATCTATTTGAGCTTCACTATATTGTTCGTTACCAGAAGAATCCTCTGTGGACTCTTGCTGATCAGTTCCTTTTAATACCTTTGCCCCTCCCGTAACTAATTGCTCTATAGGGGTTTCAATATCTTCAGTAGCTGAAGGCTCTGCTTGCGGTTCAGAACTAGGTTCTGTTGTAACTGCTTCTTGCGCTTCTACCTGAGTCTCTACTTGAGGTTCAGGTGCTACTGCTGTTTCTACTTGTGTTTCTGCTTGAGGCTCTGCGTTCATAGAGACTGCAAGCTCTTCAGGAGTGTCAAAAACTTTAAACTCCCCGATTTGATCAACTGTATTTTCCATTTATATATATTTAATTAATTTTATATTTTACGCAGCTGGTCCGAGGTAGCATATAACCCCACCTGCAGAATCTGCTGTAATACCTACATTAGTCCATCGCCCGTAGATAGTAATCCCTTGAGGGAATATATTAGCTGCTACAATAGCCTGACTGTTACCGCCTGCTCCCGCTGCAGCGAAACCAAAGTATTTAGTTCCGTCTTCTGAAGTTAAGGTGTCAAAAGCTGTATCCGCTAAGCATGTTATCGCCACGACTACGTACCCACTTGGTGGTGTGTATTCGTCATCCGTATCTAAAAACCCGCTTCCGAGTTGTCCGAAGGATGCTTGAGTTGCTACTCCTTGGTTTGCTAGTGTTGCCATCTTTATGTATTGTTTGTGTACAAAGGTAGTTATTTATTAAGTTTCTTTTTTAGAGGCCTTTATTCCCCTTCAGTAAATAATTCACCAGACGCTAACTCTTGTGCTTCTGTCTTTGTTAGTACAGAGTTATTCGGGTAACTCACCCCGCTACCTAAAGCTATTATAGCCGACAACTCTCCTGTACGTAAGCTAAACTCTCCTTTGACTATAATCAAGTTCCCGTCTAGGCTTGTTCTAGGAGCCCCTAGCTTGCCTTTAAACGCAGCTTCTTTCCAAGTTGGAGTATAAGCTGTTGTTGTGTCTATCTCTTGATCTACGTACGTGTATGACTCTTCAACCTGTGGGGTGGAATGAGATGAATCATACAGCTTTTCAAGTAGCTCTGCTTTTGTATCACCCGAAGCGTAATCTACGCTTGCATCGTCCATGTATGCTTTTATTTCAGCTACAGTATTATCTTCTGATGGGAAGTAATCGTACTTATTCACCATCCTTGTACCTGTTCTCTCTACCTCTGTGTACGTGTAGTTATCCCAACCGAGCTTAGGTTGTAGCACGCTAGGTACTGTAGCTTCGTAAGTTGCTTTCTTTAAGCATACATATAATTCGTAATGTGCCATTTTTATTTAGTTTTCGTGACTATTTTTTGTAGCTTTATAATTTTTTGTTACTTCTGTTTCGTCTAAAGCTTTGTTGTATATCAACATTCCATCAACTTGACCCCTGAAAGTGTATGCGTCTGTCTGTCGCGCTCCGAGATATCTGTAATCAAAGGCTTTGTCATCGAAATCTATAGTTGAACTACTCACGTCACCGTTTATATATATGTTACCCACGTCATCAGCTTTTTTAACTATTGCTACATGCACCCACTCTTTAGCCGCAATAGCATTTATCGTGAAGGTCTCGCTTCCACTAGTGGCCCCCACTAATATTCTAGTGGAACTCTGTATTTTAATCCAATCTACCGACCCTCCACCAATAAAGTAGTTGTTAGAGTCAAGGTCATCAGGTTTTAACCATACGCATAAACTAAAAGCATCTCCGTCAGCTACAGTCCTAGTGCTACCTAAATCCACATATCCATCTACCTCAAAACTTGCCGCCCCAAACTTTTTAGTCATATTCAAACTACCAGTACTCCTCTTCTTGTTCATAAGAAACCCTTG
>TARA_R110000796_G_scaffold50796_4_pt1 | contig 21280 bp, 19 predicted proteins | sample TARA_R110000796 | Tara Oceans TARA_R110000796 (sample SAMEA4397815) | marine metagenome | biome: Polar Biome; feature: [SRF] surface water layer (ENVO:00010504); material: water (ENVO:00002006), including particulate matter (ENVO:01000060) such as... | depth 5 m
AGCGAAACCCATCGTGTTACGTATTTAGGTGGGCAAGGCTCATACAGCCAGTTGGCCTGTCATAAATACTTTAGCCGTCGCCCAGGTAAGTTAGTTGAAATAGGCTGTAGCTCGTTTGACGAAATTACCGGTAAAGTAGAAAACGGCCAAGCCGATTTTGGTTTGCTGCCTATTGAAAACACCAGTTCAGGCAGTATCAACGAAGTATTTGATTTACTACAACATGCACAAGTGTCTATTGTTGGTGAAGTAACGCACAGTGTTGAACATTGTTTACTTGCCAACCCAGATACTGAGCTTAGCCAACTTACAAAAATATTTGCTCACCCGCAACCGTTTGCTCAATGTAGCCGCTTTTTACAAGGCCTTGGTGAGCTGCAACACGAAACCTGCGACTCAACTTCAAGTGCCCTGCAATCAGCACTAAATACGCCAAATAGTGCCGCTATTGGCTCTGCCCAAGCAGGTAAAAATGTAGGCCTAGAAGTGATTAAATCTAACTTAGCAAACCAAAGCGAAAACCACAGCCGCTTTATTGTTGTAGCGCGTAAGCCATTACAGGTATCAAAGCAAATACCCACTAAAACCAGTTTAATTATGGCCACTAAACAGCAGGCTGGTTCACTTGCCGATGCATTAATGATTTTTAAACAACATAAAATTAATTTGGTTAAGTTAGAGTCTCGCCCTATGCCGGGTAACCCATGGGAAGAAGTATTTTACGTCGACTTAGAAGCGAACCTTGCCGACAGCCAAGTAAAAAATGCATTAGAGGAGCTAAAAGAATACACTCAGTATGTACGTATTTTAGGCTGCTATCAAAGCGAAACGCTCCAAGCTGTGAGTGTAAATACGCAATAACGCACAGCTTATAATGTAAAAAGGGCTTAATTAAGCCCTTTTTTGTTTTTCTGTTTTAATCTAGCACTTTTGCGTCATTCGCTTTATTTAACAGGCTGCGACTTTGGGTTAAAAAGTGCGCTGTCGAATCTGAAAAATAAGCTTTTGCATCAGCAAAGGCATTAATAAGCGCGGGCTTATCTCCTGCTTTTAACTTTTTAAGTGTGTCTGCAAAAGTCTGTTGATACTGCGCCAGTAAGCTCTCTACGTTATCAAATTGCGCTAACATAATATCTGAATATAACTCTGGCGATTGCGCAAATAAGCGCCCAACCATCATTAACTCTAATTGATAAATAGGTGATGAACAGCTGCGTAACTCCGCTAATGTATGGCTTTGTTTTGCTAAAAACTGCCCATATACAAAGGTGGTTAAATGGCGCATTACCTGAATTATTTGCATTGCTTCGTCATGTTTTTTCGCATCAAGTTCAACTAGCTGGCAACCCCACACTTGCAACTGTGCTAACAAGCCCTGTGCAACATCGTGGTCACGCCCTTCACACACCACCACTGTTTGCTTAACCCAGTGCGAAATATCTGGGCCAAACATAGGATGCAGCCCTACAACTGGGCCGCTATGCGCTGCTTTTAGTGCTTTAATTGGCGCTTGCTTAACCGATGTTATATCTACCAATAAACAGCCTTCATCTAACTTAGGTAGTTCAGCAACTACAGTTTCTAACGCATTAATAGGTACGCTTAATAGTACTAATTTAGCGCCTTTTAAAATTGCTGCAGCGTTTACTTGATCTTGCTTATCAAGGGTTTTCACTTCGTAACCAGAGCGCTGAAATTGCTTAGCAAATAATTGCCCCATAGCACCTTGCCCACCCACAATAACAATGGGTGATAAATGCGGTGCAGCACATGCAAGTTTAGCTTGCTGATTCTGATACGCTTCGCGCATCATACGCCTAAGAATATCTTCAACTAACTCTGGGCTTACTCCCTGATTAATTGCTTCTTGGCGCCTTGCAGCTAATAAATCAGCTTCACGATCGGGTGCATGAAGTGGCGCACCAGTTTGCTGCTTTATTGCGCCAATTTTTTGAGTAAGCGAATTACGCCTTGCCAGCAGTGCCACCAACTGTGTATCACACTCATCAATACCCACTCTTAACTGGGCTAAATCATTTATATCCGCCACTTGCATACCACCTTAAAAAGCAAAAACGCCAACTTAAGTTTACATTAAAGTAAACTAATCAATACGATAAATACTAACAGGATCAATAGCCTGATAAAAGACTAAATAAGTAAAAGGTTAAATTGAAAAACAATACTTTGAGAAGCAACGAATACCTTTAAAGTAAATATTAATTATTTACCCTAAAAGCCGCAGTCAATAAAAGTAAATTAGCAAGCTAAAAAGCCTGCATTTGTTGCATAGTAGAGTTATCACGTTTATTCTTATATTATTCATATAGTAATTAAAATAAACAGGATCCATAAAATGGAAGAAGTTTTAGGAACAGATGTAGACGCTTCACAATTAATAGACCAAGCCATATCACTCGTTATGACTTACGCACCAAAATTTGTGCTCGCTATTATTACTTTACTGGTTGGCCTATGGCTGATCAACCGCTTTGTTAAGGTTTTAGATAATCGACTAGGCAAAAAAGATCCAACACTAAACAAGTTTTTATGTGGCTTAATTAGCGCTGTAGTGAAAATTATGCTGCTTATTTCGGTGGCCTCTATGGTAGGTATCGAAACCACCTCATTCATCGCGGTGATTGGTGCTGCAGGCCTGGCAATAGGTCTTGCACTGCAAGGCAGTCTAGCTAATTTTGCTGGCGGTGTGCTGTTGCTAATTTTTAAACCGTTCAAGGTTGGCGATACTATCGAAGCACAGGGCTTTATGGGCGCAGTCGTCGAAATTCAAATTTTATACACAGTAGTAGATACCTTCGATAACCGCCGCATTGTTATTCCAAACGGTAGCCTATCGAATGCGACACTAGTGAACGTAAGTATTTATGACAAACGCCGCTGTGATATGACCTTTGGAATTTCGTATAACGACGACATAGATACGGCAAAAGCTATCTTAAAACGCCTGTTTGAAGAAGACGAGCGCTCTTTAACAGATCCGGCACCACGTATTTGTGTTGCCAGCCTTGGCGATAACTCAGTTAATTTAATGTTTCGCGCTTGGGTTGCAACAGGTGACTTATGGCCTTACTACTGGGATATGCAAGAAAAAGTGAAAAAAGCGTTTGATAAAGAAGGTATTTCTATTCCTTTCCCACAACGCGATGTACATGTTCATAACGTTAAGTAATTTGTATTGTGCATAGGTTCAACTAGCCTAATAACTTAGTCGCGGTAAGGTCGTATAAAGCGCCCTTACTGCCCATCCAATACCCCTTCAAGTTATACCTAGTTACACTTGGCTCCACTTTTTGAGCTATTTTCATCACCCTACTTCCTTAAATAACCAGAGTTCAAGGTTAAATACTATAATTCATCTGCCAAATTTTTATTTTCTGTGCTTTATTTGGCTTAGGTATATTTAGCTTAAGTTTTGCTTGAGCAAAGTTATGCTCATACTGGCGTTAATTGGGTTATTACGTATTCTGCGGGTAAGTTGAAAAGGTGTTTAAAACACATATTGATAAAAATTTATCGAGGTGCACTTTGTGTTTAGCAATAAAGGAGGCCTAACTATACTGGTGAATATTACGACAGTGCGACTCCTAGTCCGACAGCTGTGGTTTAAGCTTTAGTATTTAGCCTGAAATTTTATGTTATAGAAACCAAAACGGGTTGCAACCCGAAGGATGCAACCCGTTTTTTTGCGTTGATAAACAGCGCGTATTAGTTAAGTTTTTCTCTAATACGTGCAGATTTACCAGAACGCTCACGTAGATAGTAAAGCTTAGCACGACGAACTGCACCGCGACGCTTAACTGTTACGCTATCAATAAGAGGGCTGTGCGTTTGGAATACACGCTCAACGCCTTCACCGTTCGAAATTTTACGAACTGTGAATGCTGAGTGAAGACCACGATTACGCTTAGCGATTACAACACCTTCAAAGGCCTGTAGACGCTCTTTAGCACCTTCTTTTACTTTTACCTGTACAACTACTGTATCACCAGCGCCGAATGCAGGTACGTCTGTTTTAAGCTGCTCATCTTCAAGCGCTTTAATAATATTTTGGTTTACTTTTGCCATTATGTTTCTCACTTTCCTAGGTGTAACTGTCTTCTAGCCACAAGCTTTTTGGTACTCTTGCTGAAATTTCGCGAGTAATACCGCTTGCTCCTCAGTCAGAGCTAGGTTATGCAACAAGTCAGGACGGCGTAGCCAAGTTCTGCCTAATGACTGCATAAGCCGCCATTTTGCTATCTCTTGGTGGTTTCCGCTAAGCAATACAGCAGGCACCTGTTTGTCGTCCAATGTTTCTGGCCGTGTATAGTGAGGACAATCTAACAAGCCATCCGAAAATGAGTCTTGTTCTGCTGATTGGTTATGACCTAATACGCCAGGCACTAATCGCGCTACTGCGTCAATTAATGTCATGGCTGGTAGTTCACCACCACTCAAAATAAAATCACCAATTGACCATTCTTCGTCAACGTATGACTCTATTATTCTCTCATCTATACCTTCATAGCGACCGGCAATCAAAATCAGTTTTTTAGAGCTTGCGAGTTCGCTAGCTCCTTGCTGATCTAGTTTGCGCCCTTGTGGGGACATATAAATTACTTTAGCACCATCACCTGCAGCTTTTTTAGCCTCGGCAATCGCTTTTTTTAATGGCTCAACCATCATTAACATACCTGGTCCGCCCCCGTAAGGACGATCGTCCACGGTTCTATGCTTATCTAAAGCGTAGTCTCGCGGATTCCAGCAGTTAAAATCAATTAAGCCACTTTTTACTGCGCGACCGGTAACACCCTGGTCTGTAATAGCGTCAAACATGTCAGGAAAAAGGCTTATCACCCCTACCCATAATGAACTCGTTTGCGTCATTAAAACCCTGGATCCCAGTCTACGGTAATTTCTCTTGCGTCGTGTTTAACTTCGATAATAACTGTATCAGTTAAAAACGGAATTAAACGCTCTGCTTGACCAAATGCGTCTTTACTGTTTGCTTTAACAACCAGTACGTCATTTGACCCTGTCTCCATTAGGTCATCAACAATGCCTAAATCGTAACCTTTATCAGTTACAACCGACATGCCAATGAGATCTCGCCAATAGAACTCACCTTGCGGGAGTTCTGGTAATTGCGCTGAATCCATTGAGATTTCTGCGTGGGTATAAGCCACTGCTTCGTCTCGATCGTTTACTTGCGCAAATTTAGCGATAAAGCCTTTGTTGTGGCGACGCCAGTCGACCACTTCTAAGGTCTGCCATTTACCTTGCTGCCCTATCAACCACGGGCTGAAATCGAAGATCCCTGCGGGATCATCAGTAAATGAATGTACCTTAAGCCAGCCCTTTATACCATACGGGGCACCGAGCTTTCCTACGACAATTATTGATGAGGTGTTCTCTTGACTCATGGTTACACTTACGCCTATTAAGCCGCTTTACGAGCGTCTTTTACTAACTTAGCTACGCGATCTGAAAGAGACGCGCCCTGACCTACCCAGTGTTCAACACGTGGTAAATCTAAACGAATTTTTTCTTCTTGACCTGCAGCAATTGGGTTAAAAAAGCCTACTTTCTCGATGAAGCGACCGTCACGCGAGAAACGGCTATCCGCAACCACAATTTGATAGAAAGGGCGTTTTTTAGCGCCACCACGTTGCAAACGAATAGTTACCATACCGTCCTCTATAAAGATTGACTGTTTTCATTAATAAGATTTACTCCCCAGAATGGGGAGCTGGGGAATTGTACGAGTTTTTAGCAACAATGCAAGTAAGAAGTGATGCTAAAAGCCAGTTTAGTAGGTTAAAGCGTGATCCCAACTTTAAATTAGCGTTAATAGCGTTTAGCACGCATAATTTATTCAACAAAAAAGGAGCCATTTGCTCCTTTTCATATATTTTATATCGTTACATTTAAGCTACGTTAAACTCAACTTTAAAATTTAGGGCCACCGCCACCCATCATTCCCGGCGGTAACATACCTTTCATGCCGCGCATCATTTTGGTCATGCCACCTTTGCCTTTCATTTTTTTCATCATTTTTTGCATTTGGGTAAACTGTTTTAGTAGTTTATTAATTTCTTGTACTTGCGTACCAGAACCTGCTGCAATACGTTTTTTACGTGACCCTTTAATGATTTCTGGGCGGGCGCGCTCTTTTTTTGTCATTGAGCTAATAATGGCTTCCATTTGAATGAAGGTTTTATCGCCCATTTGGCCTTTAACAGCATCGGGTAAGTTAGACATACCTGGCAATTTATCTAGCATCGACATCATGCCGCCCATGTTTTTCATTTGCTTAAGTTGATCCGCAAAGTCATCAAGGGTAAAACCAGCGCCTTTAAATACTTTTTCAGCGACTCTGGCAGCTTGCTCTTTATCTACTTTCATTTCGACTTCTTCGATCAATGAAAGTACATCACCCATGCCTAGAATACGTGACGCTATGCGGTCAGGGTGGAAAGGCTCAAGTGCATCAATGCGCTCACCCACACCCATAAATTTAATTGGCTTACCGGTAATATGACGAATAGATAAAGCAGCACCACCGCGTGCATCACCATCAGTTTTAGTTAATATAACACCAGTTAGTGGCAGGGCTTCGTCAAATGCTTTAGCTGTATTTGCCGCATCTTGACCTGTCATTGCATCTACAACAAACAAGGTTTCGATTGGGTTAATTGCTTTGTGAAGATTTTTAATCTCATCCATCATGTCGCTATCAACATGCAATCGACCTGCAGTATCGACTAATACCACATCAATAAATTTCTTTTTCGCATGAGAAATAGCTGCGGTTGCTATATCAACCGGCTTTTGCGAAATATCACTTGGGAAAAAATCAACACCCACTTCAGCAGCGAGCGTTTCTAGTTGCTTAATTGCTGCAGGGCGGTATACGTCGGCACTTACTACAAGTACTGATTTTTTCTTGCGCTCTTTTAAAAACTTAGCCAGTTTAGCAACACTGGTGGTTTTACCAGCACCTTGCAGACCCGCCATCATAACAACAGCAGGGGGTTGTGCATTTAGGCTTAGCTCTTCGTTGGCTTCACCCATGGCTTTTTCGAGTTCTTCACGTACTATTTTTACAAATACTTGGCCTGGGCTTAAGCTTTTTGTAACTTCAACACCTACCGCACGCTCTTTAACTTGTTTTACAAAATCGCGAACAACGGGCAACGCCACATCGGCTTCTAAAAATGCCATGCGCACTTCACGAAGAGTGTCTTTAATATTCTCTTCTGTTAGGCGGCCACGGCCACTAATGTTTTTTAAGGTTTTACCTAATCGTTCTTGGAGATTCTCAAACATATTACGGTTCCGATAAGACGTTTATACCAATCCAATTAAAGCGCCTTTAACTCTGTGCGCTGTATTAATAGAATTAATATTATTAAATTTCAATTAAAAGCAGTATACCGTAAATGGTGTCTTACAATACAGTGTTCAAGTGCAGCTTGTTGAGTTTCTTTTTTTAAGGTCTATGCATTTGCTTTGCTATAAAATACAATGGCTATATAACAATCATTAATTATTTGACTCAAATTAAGTGGCCCAAGCACAATGCTGATTATTAGCTTAACTATTATTGCCAGTTTATTTTATGTGTTAGCAACGTCTTACGTGCTCTCACGGTTGTTTCATCAACAAGGCCCTAGCCAAAAGCTAACTATTATATTGAGTACTGTGGCTATTTTGGCGCACATGCTGTTGTTAGTAAATTCGGTTTTTAGAGCAGACGGACAAGATTTAAGTATTGTCAATGTGGCGCTTTTAACCTGCTGGGTTATTGTGATTTCTGTCACTACGGTATCGTTAAAGTTTCCGGCGACCTTATTATTGCCGGTCGTGTACGGCTTTGCTGCACTACTAACTATGGCAAGCTTGTTTATACCACACCATATTTTACTGCAAAGTATTGATGTTGATGTGGGCTTAGTAACCCATATTTCGTTATCATTACTCGCTTACTGTATTTTAATTATTGCTACTTTATATGGCGTACAATTTTACTTTATTGATAAGCGCTTAAAGCGTAAAGATTTAGCTATTGTACACAGCCATTTACCACCACTAATGGTGGTTGAACGCCAACTGTATCAATTGGTTAACTTAGGTACTATATTACTCACTTTGGCACTATTGTCGGGATTTGTATTTCTCGATGGTATGTTCGCTACTCAATTTATCCATAAAACGATATTATCGCTTGTTGCATGGTGTATTTTTGCTGTGATTGCGCTTGGCCATATGAAAAAAGGCTGGCGTGGTAAACCTGTGGTTATTGCTATTATGGTTGCTGCTTTTATTCTTACACTGGCTTATTTTGGCAGTCGTTTTATACAAGAAGTTATTCTAAATAAATTTTAACTTGACTCTACTAACTCACTCTAGCCTAATACACGCTAGTTTATAATAAAAGGATCCATCGTTGGACGCCATATCGACCAGTACCTTGTTTATCATTTTAGGTTTTTTGGTACTTTTTTCTGCTTATTTTTCTGGCTCAGAAACCGGAATTATGTCAATCAATCGTATACGCCTGCGACATCTCACCAAAGAGAATCATCGCGCTGCTAAACGTGTCAGTAAATTACTTAGTCGTCCGGATAGGCTCATTGGTTTAATTTTAATCGGTAATAATTTAGTTAACATTGCCGCTGCACAAGTTGCTACTATTATTGGTATTCGTTTATACGGTGATTTAGGTATTGCTGTGGCAACAGGTGCGTTAACCTTAGTAGTGCTTATTTTTGCAGAAATAACCCCAAAAACACTTGCTGCTCTCTACCCTGAAAAAGTTGCCTTCCCAAGTTCTGTTGTGCTTAAAGGATTACTAAAAATCCTTTTCCCATTTGTCGTTGTTATTAACTGGCTAACCAACGGCATATTGCGGTTATTTGGTATTAGTGCGGCACAAATAGATGAGCACAGCATGAGTAAAGAAGAGCTAAAATCAGTACTTAATGAGTCTGGTGCACTTATTCCTGCGCGTCACCAAAGCATGTTGACCTCAATTTTAGATTTAGAACAAGTAACCGTTGAAGATATTATGATCCCACGTAACGAAATTGTGGCCATAGATATTAACGATGAATGGAAACTTATTAGCCGCCAACTGACTCATGCACAACATACGCGTGTATTGTTATATAGAGATAACATAGATGACGCGGTGGGGTTTATTCATTCGCGTGATGCGCTTAGGTTACTTACAAAAGAGCAATTTGATAAACCATCGTTGCTACGCGCTGTACGTGAAATTTATTTCATACCTGAAGGCACATCACTAAATACGCAGCTATTAAAGTTTCAGCAATCTAAAGAGCGTATTGGCTTGGTGGTAGATGAGTATGGCGACATTCAAGGTTTAGTTACCCTAGAGGATATACTTGAGGAAGTGGTAGGCGATTTTACCACCACCCAAACTCGTACGCCAAGCGAAGAAGTAACCACACAAACCGATGGCTCGTGCATTGTAGATGGCGGTGCTAACGTGCGCGACTTAAATAAAGAAATGGGCTGGGAGTTTCCACTCGACGGGCCTAAAACACTCAGCGGCTTAATAGTTGAGTATTTAGAAAACATTCCTGATGCCAATTTAAGTTTGCGTATTGCCGGCTACCCTATTGAAGTACTTGAAGTAAAAGAAAACATGATAAAGCTGGTTAAAATACAGCCGAAAAAACGTAAAAAATAAACTAAAAAAGGAGCCAATTGGCTCCTTTTTTGTAGGCTAAATAAATACAACAGATGTTATTAGCCAAAAAACAAACGCTCTAACCACCCTTTATTTAAATCTGCTTCACAACGCTTTAACTGCGCACCATAACGGCTCGCACGGTGTTTTACTTTATTAGCCACACCCATTAACCATTTTTTCTTTTTGTAAGTACCGCGTTTGTAACCGCCCCACCCTTCGTGATAATTAAGATACTGACCGTAGGCATCCCATTTAGATACGCCGTTTATTTTATGGGTTTTATAAGCAAACCAGCCCATAAAGTCGATAGCATCATCAAAGTCGTCTCTATCGGCGCCACTATTCTTACTTTCACGAATATAATCAGACCAGGTCATCGTTTTTGCTTGTGAGTAGCCATAAGCAGAGCTTGCTCTACCGGTAGGAATAATCCATAAGAAATACTGCATTGGTGGAGCTGCGTCATGTTTAAACGAGCTTTCTTGGTACATCATGCTCATAAGTACGTGCTTGGGAGCGCCCCATTTTTCTTGAGCATCTTTGGCACCAAAGTACCAATTTCTTTTTTCTTCAAAAATTTTACAAATATCATCAGGCTGCTTTGGTGGAGCTGTGGCACAACCGGCTAAACTAAGCGCTAATGATAAAACAACTACATTTTTTTTCATTTGGTTTATCTCGCTGAACTTTTGCAAAAATCAGTAGTCTGATTTTAACAATGCAGCAGAGCAGCATTGTTTCTTCCCTAAAATAATTACGCAGCTACCTTGAGCTGCGTTTTTTTTGCTTAAAACTAACTATTTATTTAGGATCAAAATAAGCATTTAAAAATGCGGTAAATGATACTGAGTCACTTTGCTCAATAGCACGCTGAGCGTCGTTAGAGCGTGTAACTTGCTCCTCTAACCATTGCTTTGAAAACACTTGATAGTCTGCAGCTTGATGGCTTTGCTTATACTTTTCAGCAATTGCTAGCGCATAATGGCCGTTATCTAGCCCAGAAGCTTCTAACTCAGCTACATAACGCCCAGAATATGTAAGTCCTGGGTTATTAATCCAAGTTGCCATGCGCTCAATAGTACTTGAATAATAACTAACGCCGTAGGCAGTATCCATGTATTTTGCCACTTCACTTAATTGCGAAAATATATCTTCACCCCACGATTGAAGGGTACGCGGTTGATTAAAGTAATTAAGTTCAAGGCCTTTTTCTCGCCCTTTATTTACTACTGTATCAAGATTTTCTGTGCTGCGTGTTTGCTCTTCCCAATCCATTGCCGGTGAGCTTTTTAATAAACAATACGTTAAAAACACATCTAAAAAGTGGAACTGCTCTATATCTATGCCCACTTCACTAAATGGATTAACATCTAATGCGCGAATTTCGACATATTCAATACCGGCTCTAAGTAGTGCATCTGTTGGTGTTTCACCGTTTTTAGCATTACGTTTAGGGCGAATTGGCGAATAAAATTCGTTTTCTATTTGCAGAATATTCTTATTTAACTGTTTTGGATTTTCGCTGGTGTAATCGTCAAGGTTGCCGTAAATATCTGAAGGTGTGTTAATTGATTTTTTCAAACCAGCTACATATTCATCTAACGAGTTATACATTACACGCAGTGATGATTGTGCGCTATTGGTGTAACCTAAGTTACCTAAGCGCAGCGCAGTGCCTACTTCTAAATACAGGGTGCCTTTACCTAGCTTTTTAAATGGTAAATCGGTTTTTCTACCCTGTAAAAACGAACTACATAAAGCAGGTGATGCACCAAATAAATAACTGATCAGCCATAATTCACGTTTAAAATTACGAATAAGCGCTAAGTAACCATCAGATATAAAATCTTCTAAACTAAGGTCGCTATTTTTTAGCGTATGTAATGACTGCCACAATGAATCTGGAAACGAAATATTAAAATGCACACCAGCAATAGCTTGCATCATACTGCCGTAACGGTTTTTTAACCCTTCACGGTAAAGTGTTTTCATTTTCCCTACATTTGAACTACCAAATTGCGCAATAACTATGTCGTCTTGATGTTCAATAAAGCACGGCATACTAATAGGCCAAAGTAATTCGTCACCCATTTTTTCTAGGGTAAACTTTTGTAAGTCTTTTAATTGCTGCAGCGTTTGTGTGGACGATTCACTAACTGGGGTAATAAATTCAAGTAACGACTCTGAAAAATCGGTCGTAATTTGGCCATTGGTAAGCGCACTGCCCACCCCTTCTGGGTGTTTTTGTGCAGAGATAACGCCATCACTTTTAATTCTTAGTGACTCACGCTCAATACCACGTTTTATTCCGTTAATTGCATATTTATGCTGCGTTACTGAAAGAGCGTCAAGCGCGTTTGTTAGATCATGTGTTGCCAAAAAATACTTCCTCGAGCCAAGTGGCTTAATCATAAGGTTATGGGGTCTAATTACCTATACTCAAGATAAATACTAAGAAAAAATACTATTTATAGTTCTATTGTATCTGCTTTGCTTTAAACACGCTTTATTTAACGCCATAAACGATAATCTTGCCATTGCTATACAAAATATACAATTGCTTTGCACTATTATTTATCTTATCAAAACAAAAACTAACCGTATTAAAGTAAATAATTAGCTAACTATTAGCCGTATTAGTCCCATACTGGTATGTTATATATAGCTTATATAACTTTAATCTTGATTTAGATCATAAATACAGGCAATAAATAAACTGAGTGACCTTCATAATGGGATTACCCTACTACCGCTTTATATAAGCAAGTATAATAGTAAGTATTACAAAGGATGATTAAAGAATAATATGCGTCGTAATCAAAGCTTAATAAATGAAGAAGTGACCTTCGAAGAACAACAAGAACTGGTATCAACAACTGATTTGCGCGGAGTGATCACTTACGCTAATCAAGCATTTTGTACTATAGCCGGGTATGATATAGCAGAACTTACTGGTAAAAATCATAGTATAGTGCGCCACCCCGACATGCCAAAAGCTGCATTTAAAGAAATGTGGGAAACATTAAAGCAAGGCCACTCTTGGCGCGGCGCAGTTAAAAACCGTTGTAAAGATGGCCGCTATTACTGGGTTGATGCATTTGTAACTCCTATTTTTGAGCACAGCCAGTTAATTGGTTATCAATCTGTAAGAACCAAATTAAGCCCACAGTTAAAACGCCGTGCAGAACTATTTTACAGTAAAGTAAATGCTAAAAAGTCATTCTTTAATTGGCGCGAACGCACAAGTTTAAGACAAAGCTTAAGTGTATTTGCTTTATTATGTTGGTTAGTTGCAACTGCTGTATGGGCTTCATTTGCTATTGCACTAATTAGCTTAGTGGTTTGCTTAGTTATACTTGCTTTAAATTATGATGAGCTAATAACAACACCAAGAATATTAAAGCAGCAAAAACAACAAGCCGATTCTATATCTCGTTATATTTATAGTGGCCGACACCCTCACAGTATTAGTGATTACAGAGAGCAAATGCTAAGCGCTAAATTACGCACTGTACTGGGGCGTATGAAAGACTCTACCTTAAGCTTTAATGATATTGCTTTAAATTTAGATCAACAGTCAACGCTCACAGAGCAAGGCATTTCATCGCAAGGCTCGCAGCTTGAGCAAATAGCATCTGCAATGGCGCAAATGAGTTCGACTATAGGTGAAATATCAAGTAACACCTGCACCACTGCCGATAAAGTAAGTGTTACTTATCAAAGTTGCTCCGATATAAAAGTACACATTGCCGATAATAATGCCATGGTTTCTGATTTAGCCGTTCAGGTAGAGCAAGCAGCAACAACCGCTAACAGCCTAGCGTCAGAAGCCGATAAAATTGGCCAAGTAATGAGTGAAATTGAAGGTATTGCCGAGCAAACTAACTTACTTGCGCTAAATGCTGCCATAGAAGCTGCAAGAGCAGGTGAGCATGGCCGTGGTTTTGCTGTAGTTGCCGATGAAGTAAGAGCGCTTTCATCAAGAACACAAAATGCCACTGCGCAAATTCACAGCTCAATAAAGGAAATTCAAGACACCTTGTTTAGCTGGTCAAAAATAATGCAAAACACGAAGCAACAAGCCGACAGTTGTGTAAATACTACAACGCAAACACAGCAAGAGCTTGATAGCATTTTCACTCAAATTAGCGAAATAGCGCAACTCGCTACTGGTATTTCGGCTGCTGCAGAAGAGCAACAAGTAGTGAGCCACGACATAGGTACTAATGTAGAGCAGATTAAAAACCTAGGTGATGATAATTTAAACTTAAGCTTTAATGTTGCCAGGGGCGCTGCTGAATTAGTTGAAGGCTCAAGAAAGATCAACGACTTACTGCTTACTTTTAAAATTTAATTGTCAGCACAAATAAAAAAGCCGCTATGTTAGCGGCTTTTTCGTTTTTACTTTATAACGCTTAACGGCTTGAAAACACTAAACCGTCGTCATTTGCATCAATTACAACAACACTACCTGGCATATAATCACCATTGAGTAATTTTTGCGCTAATGGATTTTCAATCGTTTGTTGAATAGCTCGTTTTAACGGACGCGCACCATAAACCGGATCAAAACCACTTGCGGCAATACGATCTAAAGCAGCGTCGCTTATTTCGAGTAAATAACCCATTTGCGTTAAACGCTCACGTAATTTACTTAACTGAATATCAGCAATCTCTTTAATGTGCTCGTTAGCTAGTGGGTGGAAAACAACGGTTTCATCAATACGGTTAATAAACTCAGGTCTAAACTCATTGATTAATACATTCATCACTTTTTCTTTCAAAGTAACGTAATCGTTATTGCCCGCTTGCTCTTGAATTATATCTGAGCCTAAGTTTGAGGTCATGATGATAACGGTATTTTTAAAATCAACCGTGCGTCCTTGACCGTCGGTTAAACGTCCATCATCTAAAACCTGTAGCAAAATATTAAACACATCTGGGTGTGCTTTTTCTATTTCGTCCAATAAAATAACTGAGTAAGGTTTACGACGCACGGCTTCGGTTAAATACCCGCCCTCTTCGTAGCCAACATACCCAGGAGGCGCACCAACTAAACGTGCTACTGAATGTTTTTCCATAAACTCAGACATATCAATACGCACCATGGCACTTTCGGTGTCGAACATATAGCCGGCGAGTGCTTTGGTTAATTCTGTTTTACCGACCCCGGTTGGGCCTAAAAACAAAAACGAGCCAATCGGGCGATTAGGATCGGCAAGGCCTGCTCGTGAGCGGCGAATAGCATTAGCTACCGCTACAACGGCTTCATCTTGTCCGATTACTTTTTCATGTAGCTTTTCTTCCATCTGCAATAGTTTTTCTCGCTCACCTTGTAGCATCCGCGATACTGGAATACCGGTCCAACGTGAGAGTATTTCGGCTATTTCATCTTCGCCCACTTGGTTTTTTAGCAAGGTCATTTCTTGCATTTCTGCTTGCGATGCTAAATCAAGTTTACGCTCAAGCTCTGGTATGCGGCCATATTGTAGCTCCGACATACGCTGTAAATCGCTGGCTCTTCGAGCTACATCTAAATCAAGTCGTGCTTGTTCTAGCTCAGCTTTAATAACTTGAGTACCTTGTAAAGATGCTTTTTCGGCAGTCCATATCTCATCAAGCTCATTGTACTCTCCTTCAAGCTCGGTGATCAGCTCTTGCATTTCAGTACGGCGTTTTAAACTTGCTTCGTCTTTTTCTTTGGCGAGTGCGTTATCTTCAAGTTTTAATTGAATAATACGGCGCTCTAACTTATCTAATGACTCTGGTTTTGAATCTATTTGTAAACGAATAGAAGAGCCCGCTTCATCTATTAGGTCAATTGCTTTATCGGGTAATTGACGGTCACTAATATAACGATGCGATAATTGCGCAGCAGCAACGATAGCAGGATCGGTAATTTCAACAGAGTGATGCAGCTCGTAGCGCTCTTTTAGGCCACGTAATATAGCAATAGTATCCTCAACCGAAGGCTCCTCTACCAATACCTTTTGAAAGCGACGCTCAAGGGCGGCGTCTTTTTCAATGTATTTACGATATTCATCAAGAGTGGTGGCACCTACGCAATGTAATTCGCCACGGGCAAGTGCCGGTTTTAGCATATTGCCTGCATCCATTGCGCCATCACTTTTACCTGCGCCTACAATTGTGTGTATTTCATCAATAAATAAAATCACTTGGCCTTCTTCTTTAGCCAGTTCATTTAATACTGATTTTAATCGCTCTTCAAATTCGCCGCGGTATTTAGCACCGGCTACCAGCGCGCCTAAATCAAGCGAAAGTACCCGCTTGTTTTTTAATCCCTCTGGTACTTCACCATTAATAATACGCTGTGCTAAACCTTCGGCAATCGCGGTTTTACCTACACCGGGTTCACCTATTAATACTGGGTTGTTTTTAGTTCGGCGTTGTAAAACTTGTATTGTTCGGCGAATTTCATCATCTCGACCAATAACCGGATCAAGCTTACCTTGCTCTGCACGTTCGGTTAAATCTATGGTGTATTTTTCAAGTGCTTGGCGTGTTTCTTCGGCATTTGGATCATCAACCTTTTGCCCACCACGCACTGCATTAATGGCCGTTTCTATTTTGTCGGAGGTGATATTTAAGGTTTTAAAAATATTACCCAGCGGGCCTTTATCGTCACAAGCAGCTAATACAAACAGTTCGCTAGAAATATATTTATCTTTACGCTTTTGCGCATACTTATCGCATAAGTTGATCAAGGATATAGTGTTGTTCGATAGCTGCACATCGCCGCCTACGCCTTCCACTTTAAATAGTTTTTCTATTTCTTGGGAAAGCTTAGTATTAAGCTCGTCAGCACTAACACCTGCTTGTGCTAATAACGCGCGCACGCTAGAACCGCTTTGCTTTAACAAAGCATACATTAAGTGTACCGGCTCAATAAATTGATGATCGCGGCCAAGGGCTAAAGATTGCGCATCAGAAAGCGCAGACTGAAATTTACTGGTAAATCTATCTAAACGCATTGGGGTTACCTATTAATAAAACTCATTGCTTAAATAATGGGTATGTTAGGGGGGTTGTTCAAGGTGTTGCAGAAAATATAATCATTATATTGATAAATTAGTTGCGCCAGATCAAACTTGCCATGCGTCCGGTTTGGCCGTCGCGTCGGTACGAAAAAAACTGTTCAGTTTGAGAAACCGTACAGTGCTCACCACCGGTAATATTTATAATCCCTAATTGACGCAATTGAATACGTGCAAGGTGATAAATATCGGCAAGGTACTTTTGGTTTGCACACGCTTTAAACGCTTTGGCAAACAAAGGGTTTTGGGCATTAAACAATGCAAACACCTCGCTACCTACCTCAAATTTATCAGCCCCTATTGCGGGACCTAACCAGGCACTTATTTCACTTTTTTTGGCATTAAAGCAGTTTAGCGTATTTTTAATTACACCTTGCTCTAATCCACGCCAACCAGCATGTATGGCAGCTACTTCTTTTCCATCTTTACTGGCAAGTAAAATGGGCAAGCAATCGGCGGTCATTATTGCCAAAGGCTGAGCAACGAGTTGTGTATATAGTGCATCTCCTTGATGGTGAGCGTTAAATTTAAATTGCCCATCAACAATGAGTACATCGCCACTATGAACTTGATCTATCCATACAGCACTATTTGGCAAATGCTTATCCAACAAAGCACGATTTTTTAATACCTGTTGTTTATTATCACCAACATGCAGCCCTAAATTTAAACTCTTAAACGGCGCTTCTGAAACACCGCCTACACGTGTGGTACTTAATGTACTCACACCTGTTATAGGGACTTGCCATGCTGCTGATAAAAACTGCATTATCTATCTATGTCAGGATTAGCTTTTGTGTCTTCACGCAGTGCCAGTGTCATAGCAACCATGTCATCTGGAATAGGTGCTTGCCATGTCATCATTTCACCCGTAATTGGGTGCGCAATACTTAATTTAACCGCATGTAATGCTTGGCGCTTAAAACTACGCAGCAATTCAAATAACTCAGGTGTTGCCCCTTTAGGTGGACGCGGACGGCCGCCATAAGACTGATCGCCAATAAGCGGATGATTTAAATAAGCCATATGCACACGTATTTGGTGAGTACGACCGGTTTCAAGGCGTAAACGTAAACGTGTATGAGCACGAAACTTTTCAGCAACACGGTAATGCGTAATCGCTGGCTTACCCTGTTCATGTACATCCATATGCGTACGTTGCGTTGCATGGCGGCCAATAGGCTTTTCAACCATACCACCAGCGGTCATTGTGCCATTGCAAAGCGCTTCGTATTCTCGCGTGAAATTTTCACGTTTTTGCAGTGCGGTTACTAAATGCGTTTGTGCCGGAATAGTTTTAGCTACCACCATAAGGCCAGTAGTGTCTTTATCTAATCGGTGCACAATGCCCGCGCGAGGTACATTAATAATTTCTGGGTGGTAATGTAGCAATGCATTTAGCACTGTGCCATCTGGATTACCTGCACCAGGATGAACTACCAAGCCCATAGGTTTATTAATTACCAAAATATCATCATCTTCATAAACAATGTCTAATTTGATATCTTGCGCTATGTATTCACGAGGTGCTTCAATGGTTGTTTCAACATTAAGTACTTCACCACCAAGCAGTTTAGTGCGCGGTGTGTTGAATATTTCGCCATCAACGGTGATTTTATCATCCAAAATCCACGTTTTTATCCTTGATCGTGAATAATCAGGGAACAATTGTGCTAATACTTGGTCTAGACGTTTACCACCTAAGTCGGTTGGAACGTCGGCTTGAAGAGAAATTTGCTCTGACATTAGTAATTTTACCCAATTTACCAGTGCAAGCTTTGCTCGACTGGGTTAGAATCGCTTTTAATAAAAGCATAATATAATACGCATAGTTTACTCGGTTTTACCGACTTGGCCTAGCCGTAGACAACGAAGGTAACAAATAAAATGATAAATAAAATAGGGAAACGTGCATTCGCCATTGTTTTTTCAGTTTCAGTGCTTAGTTTAGGTGCTTGTTCGTCGGCTCCTGACCAAGAAGACATTCAACGTGTACCTAATAAATCGGCTCACGCTTTGTATGAAGATGCCAAGCAAACTTTAGATTCTGGTTTATATGCACGCGCAATTGAACTTTTAAGTGCTATTGACTCTCGCTACCCGTTTGGCCCATTTTCTAAACAAGTACAAATGGATTTAGTCTATGCGCATTACCAATCGGGTAATACCGAGCAAGCACTAGCAACAATCGACCGTTTTATTCGCTTAAACCCAAATCATAAAGATTTAGACTACATGTATTACATGCGTGGATTAGTTAACATTAAAGCCGATAAAAACGCATTCCAAGAATATTTTGGTGTTGATAGAGCTGACCGCGATGCTAACCGTACACGTGTGGCCTTTACCGATTTATCAACCTTGGTTAAGCGTTTCCCACAAAGTGACTACGCCCCAGAGGCAAAACGTCGTTTAGTGTGGTTGTTAAACCGTATGGCAAGGTATGAGCTAAAAGTGGCCAATTACTATTATGAACGTGAAGCCTACTTAGCAGCTGCTAACCGCGGTAAGTTTGTAGTAGAACATTACTCGCAAAGCAGCTACTTAAACTCTGCACTTGAAATGATGGAAAAAAGCTACGATAAGCTAGGCTTAAGTGAGCTTAGCGAAGACGCTAAACAAACACGAATTTTTAACAGCAGAAATAAATAATTAATTAAAAAGGCGCTTACTAACTTGAGTAAGCGCCTTTTTAGCGTACTTGTTGTAATAAAGCTTAAATAGCTTCTTCATCTTCCTCTGCAGTACGAATACGCACAACACGCTCAACTTCAGTGACAAATATTTTACCATCACCAATTTTTCCTGTTTGTGCCGTTTTAATTATTACCTCAATTGCACGGTCAACATCATCATCGCCCAGTACAATATCTAATTTAACTTTAGGTAAAAAATCAACCATGTATTCCGCACCACGATACAACTCGGTATGGCCTTTTTGACGCCCAAACCCTTTAACTTCAGTTACTGTCATACCTGTAATGCCTACTTCTGATAGGGCTTCACGCACATCATCAAGCTTAAAAGGTTTAATGATTGCTTCTATTTTTTTCATATTAATTACTTTTTAAAGCTACAGTTGCCTCGATTTTAGACAATCACAAGGCTCATAGCAAACAAAGTGACTGTATTACGCTGATAAAACAATCTGCCATGCTATGATTATGCTAATAAAAATAGCTATACTAAAACAATAAGTAACCTACGGGATCAATATGAAAAAAATACAATACGGATTCACTTTACTAGAGCTGATGGTGACTGTGGCTATTGTAGGCATTATTGCCACCATTGCATTGTGGAACAGTAGCGACATGCTAGAGGAAAACCGCGCCGAGAACTTTTTATTAGAGCTAAAACGTAATATTAGTTATGCACGCGCGCAAGCGGCAAGCACCGATGAAATAGTCGTTGTATGTCCTGCTTCTAGCGCTAATGTTGCAAGCAATCAGCCAACTTTAACTTGTCAAAGTCAATGGGGAGCGACGAGTAGTGTTATTTTATTTGTCGATGCTGATCGTGATGGCAACTACAAAAAAGATAATGATAGCCTATTGCGTGTAATGGAGGCCGTTTCTAGAAATGATAAAGTGGAATATAGCGGTAAAGTTAACAGCCTTCGTTTTAACACCAGTGGCCGCATTACCACAAGCCCTGGGGATTTTATATATTGCCCTAATAGCGATAACGAGAATAATAAAGCATTAACTGTATCTCAATCGGGCACTGCCTTTTACGTTGGAGACACCAACCTTAAGTGCAGTTAAAAACAAGCTCCATATTGTTATTTTTTGATTATTTACTAAACTAAAATAATCACCTCTCCATTTAAGGCTTCAGGGATGAAGTTAATAACATATTCAACTAAGCATAATGGTATAACCTTACTTGAGCTAATGGTAACAATTGCTATTGTGGCTATTATTAGCCAGCTTTCTATGTGGTTTTTTCCTGATTTTTTAGCGCTAAACCGTGCTGATAATCAAGTAAACTTATTACACCGAAATATTAACTATGCTCGCCTTTACGCCATAGAAAACGGTACATACGTTACTTTATGCGCGTTAAAAAACAATGAATGTCAAAAAGGTGATTGGGAGGAGCAAATATCGTTATTTATCGATAACGATAAATCTACTTCTCTTAATAACGATGAGCTAATGCTAAGCACCTTTGAACACACCCATGAGTTTGATAGCTTAGAGTACCCCCGAGAGGCACTTACTTTTAGGCCCGATGGCTCATTAAACGGTTTTCAAAATGGGACTTTTATATATTGCCCTAATAGCGATAAAGCCAATCTGAAAGGATTGGCTTTATCTGTAAGTCAAACTGGTAGAATTCGTATTAAATCAACTGATAAATGCCAGAAGAAATAAGCCGCTTACCTACCCCAGCAATAATCATTATCTGAGCCGCCTTTAGTCCCCTTAGCGCCTTTTAAACCTGTGTCGGTAATGGACATTTCAGTACAGTCACCATCTCCTTTTACCGGCCCTGCAAT
>TARA_R110000796_G_scaffold220000_2_pt1 | contig 21235 bp, 14 predicted proteins | sample TARA_R110000796 | Tara Oceans TARA_R110000796 (sample SAMEA4397815) | marine metagenome | biome: Polar Biome; feature: [SRF] surface water layer (ENVO:00010504); material: water (ENVO:00002006), including particulate matter (ENVO:01000060) such as... | depth 5 m
GGACCGGACAAAATTATCATAAACAACTCATTAACAATCAAATATAAATCGAACTCACGTTAAATAATATAGCCTATCTTCTTAGGCACTATTCTTCATTTACTAAACCTTGAGAAGTAAAAATAACATCTTTATTTATCACTTCGGCCACATTAACTGTTGGTAGAATATACGTATTGTAGATTGACCCCTCAGTTTTTGCATGCAATGCCCCCCTTGCGGCCCCAATTGTAAGTACCACGAAATGCGTGATTAATTTCTGCGGGAATATTATAGAATTATCGTTATTGTCGGAAAGCTGTTTCCAACCCTTAGCATCAATTTCGAAATGTCCTTGTAGAGCAATTTTCAAAAAGGGAGCATCTTTTTTTTTGAAGAAATCAAATTGTACCTCAACAATCAATATTCGATTTGCTTCATCCAAAGCGAAACCTATATTGGTTCGAAGATCTAATTCTCCTGTAGTTCTGTATGCTTTATCGTTTGTGGCAAACTGTGTAGTTTTCAATCCTACAAAAGCAAACCCCAAACTATTATAATCTGCCATTTATCCAGTTGGTCTTAAATTATTGTCTGCAACAATACTCATGTTAAATTCCTTATGAGGTATGGTACGGGTATTAGAAAATGATGTTTCCACCCTAACATTGGCTACCGCTATTTTTTTGGAACTTTTTACGGTTCTTAATGATTTCGATTTTTTTAGCCATTCAATTAGTTGTGCATAGTCTCTTTGTTCACGCTCAGGATCTATAAGATCTATGTTTATAATATTTCGACCTATCGCGAGTTCTAGCCTTGAAATACTCTCCAAAGTAAAATTTACTTGACCTTTTACAATCTTGCTCACCTGTGTTGCACTCACTCCCATTTCTTGGGCAAGACGTAGTTGTGACCAGCCTTTTTGTTCTAAAAGTGTTAGCACATTCAAGGCAATTATGGTGCTGTTTTTTTTCCAAGAACGCTCGGCCTTTCTTCCTAGGTGGCTTTTAGCCCAATTGGAGGGAGGATTTTTGGAGATAACCCCCGAAAACTTTTCTTTATTGTATTTGTGTGCCATAGTTATTACTTATGATTGTTGTACAATGTCATCTACATCAAGAAGGTTATTTTCAATGAGATATTGTTGTGTGTCTTTTAGTTTTTGCAATTCTTCTTCAAGCAATTTATCTTCTTGCATAGTTCTTACTAACTTGATACCACCACCTGTTATTACAAATGTGTTGTGGTCAATTCTAATGGCATATAGCCTTAGCCAGCCGTCTTTAATTTTGATACCGTATGCTTTGCATTGTTCATAGGGTTGCAATTGTTTTTTGTCACCATCATGAAGTGGGTAGAATAGTTGTGATAAATTATCATTAGGATCGGTAAAACCTTTTTCTGCTATATCATATAACTGGTCAAATAAAATAGAGGAATCTTCAATTGTTTTAAGTACTGCTTCACGGATTGTATATTTCGAATAAATACCATTAGCCAGATTGTTTTTTTGATCAGTGAAAAACCCCAGTAGATATTCTGGATCATTCCAAATTTCTTCTAGGTGTTCAAGTTCATCAATACCATCCTTGCGTATTAGAATGGTGCAAATTCCTTGGTTCTGCTCTGTAAATGTAGGTAATATTTTCAATATTATGAACCTATAGGTTTATTTTGTGGTGAAATTAACAAAAAATGTGGTGTAGTATTCCATAATTTATTGGCATTTATCAACATACAAATTCAAAATTGTAATTACTTCGTGTATTTATATTCTTGCGTTTCCTCCGCAACCATACCCAAATCATTCCCCAATTCTGCATTCGTAATTCCTAATTCATCATTCGCAACAGTGACCTGCCCATTCATTAACATAGGCAATAACCAATCACGTAGCTCAGAGAGTTTTTGGTTTTGTTGTCTATTGGAAACTATAGATTTAAGTATTGGACCTATCTTTTCTTCTAACCTAAAACAGAGGTCATATGGAGGAATTGATATTCTACTTTGTTTTAAATGGTCTTGGGTTATGTGACCCATCGTAGTTTTTCTTAAATCGGCAATCATCTTGAAATGTTGCAAATAATTTAGAAGCTCGAAATAGTAATAGGATTTTGGATAATTATCCGAAGTAACTTTAAAAATATGTTGGTTCAAAGCACCCTTTCCTCCAGACCAAATAATAACCTCTAAAGAAGCTGACCAAGAGAATAATACATCTCCGTCAAATATTTTAACTCTATCTGGGACATCCAATCTAACTTTTTCGGTCTTGTCTGTATACCCATCTCTCATCTCTTTAATCTTAATTACAGGAAGATAGGTTTCATCTATAGGTCTAAATTTTTGGCATGCTATCCCATTTTGATAGTTAGCAATATCAAGCAATGTTCCAACCTCCCACCCCTCAGGAATCTCCCGTTTCAACTCTTTGTTATACACCATCTTCCCCCCAGAAGATTTATAGGGTTTACCATTGGGGTCAGGTTTACCCTGAGCGAAGTCGAAGGGAAAATCGAACTGTACAAACCAATAATCATAAATAAGCTTGGCCATTGCTTCTAACTCTTGGTTTATTTTGTTATTGACTTCTATCTTGGCATCTAAATCCGAAAGGACTTTGGCGATTTGTTTTTGATTTGAAGGAATTTTTATTTCCAAATTTTGTAATGCTTCTTTAGTAAGTGCATTCCTTGTTCCTCCTACACCGCAAATCTGAAGTAAATACGGTTTTAAATTAATAAGATAATAATTTACAAACCTTGAATCATAACCTTTTTTACATCTAATTATACTAACGTGTTGATTTACTCTGGCTGGTAAGATTTCGTCTGGAACGATACAAGTTCTAGCTATAGAATCACCGGTTATATTAAGTAAAACATCACCTTTTTCAACAGTAACATTGTTTAATTTTTTTGCTTGTTCATCAGTTATAAAGGCTAAACCACCCTTTGAAAATGAAAAATCATAAACATTTTGACTTCTTATTAAAGAAATACCTTCTTCTTGATAAGCATTTTGTCCACCTCTAGGTGTTGCGCCACTTCCTATTTTAGTTGTTATTTCATCTAAAGTTTTAGTCTTCATACTTCAACAACTTCAAGTTTTTCTTAATCTCATTTTGCAACGTAGCACTTTCAGCGAATAATTTTTTCAATTTGCTTTCAAATCCTTGAAGTTTGGTCTCAAACTCTTCCGCAGTAATCTCTACATATTCAATTTTTACTTCAAAATACTGCCCGGCACTTAGGCTATAATTTTTAGCTTTAATGTCCTCATAATTAACCACAACAGAAAAATCGTCCTTGGCTTCTTTGGCATTAAAAACGTCTATAATCTGTTTTTCTTCGGCCTCGCTCAATACCGTTTTTTGGTTCTTGCCCTCTTTTACTTTAGTCCCCAAATTAGAGGCATCAATCAAAACCACGTCGCCTTTGTTTTCCTTATCCAAAAACAAAATACTTACGTTGGTGCCTGTGGTTGCAAATATGTTAGAAGGCATACTTACCACCCCGGCCAACATTTTCTCCTTAACCAGTTTTTGCCTTATCTTTTTATCAATACCACTCTGGGCCGTAATAAAACCTGTGGGCACCACAATAGCTGCTTTTCCTTTGGCACTTAAACTGTGCATAATATGTTGAATAAACAGCAGGTAAATGGCCATGGATTCTTTCTTTTTGGCCGGCACTTTTGGGATGCCCGCAAAAAAGCGTTCCTTATTGGCCTTGCTATCCAAATCGGCACTATAATCGGAAAAATCCAATTTAAACGGAGGGTTGGAGACGATGTAATCGAACTTTTCCAATTGCCCATTTTCCTGTTTGTGATAGGGGCTTAGAATGGTATTGCCCTGTATAATGTTCTGTATGGAATGGACCAGATTGTTTAAGATGAGGTTCAATCGCAACAAGGCAGAGGACTTTTGAGAAATGTCCTGTGAATAGATGGTACACTTATCCTCGCCTATGGCATGGGCCAGGTTCATCAACAAAGTTCCAGACCCAGCACTGGGATCATAGCAGGTTACATTGTTTACATTTTCATCCGTGACCAAACAGGCGGCCATAATCTTGGCCACCGCATGTGGTGTAAAATACTCCGCATATTTACCCCCACTATTGGAGTTGTAGTCCTTTATCAGATATTCGAAAATGGTTGCAAAGAAGTCGAACTTTTGGGTAAAAATATGTTCAAAACTAAAGCCCACCAGTTTATTCACCAAGGCCTTGCAAAAGGCATCCCTGTTATCGGATACATACTTACTCAGATTTTCGAACAGGACTATTTTTTCACCCCCTTGGGTAAGTACCGAGAAAATGTCGCTATTGGCTTTGGCCACATCCATCAAGGTCTGGTCAAATATATCGGCAAATTTGTCCTTGTTCTGTTGCTCGAACAAGCGGGACAAAAAGTTTTGGGGAGCAATATGTGCCGTATTCTCGCTGATCTGCATACCCAACAATTCCAACTCATCTTCGGAGTACTTTTTTAGGGCTGCATCAAAGTCTTCTGCTTTGGCCAGGTCCGGCTCCAACTGTTTTAGTTCATAAACATATTTGTCGTTCAAGAACTTATATAAAAATATCTGGGTAATGATTTTAAATTCATTGCCGTCATTACCCAAACCGTAATTGGCACATACGCTTTTAAGGTCGTCTATAAGTGCTTTGGTCTGGGTTTCAAATTGTGCTGTGCTTGTCATGTATTCAATTATCAATGTTCAATTATGAATTACGAATTCTCAATGTTCAATTATGAATTGCGGATTGTTTTTTGGATGCTGCCAATAATTCGCAACAATTCTTCTATATCTTCCAATAATATTCTACTTGTTTCCTTATCTAAATATTTAGTGTCTGTTAATAGTCTTATCCAATATTTTGTTTCTCTTGCTTCTTTATAAGCAATGGTTAGTTTGGCGAAAAAATCCTTACGGCTCTGACCACCAATGGCCTCTTCTATATTGGCTCCAATAGAGGTGCCCGCCCTTAATAACTGCCTGCTTAAAACAAACTCTTTACTGTCCTGTTGCAATACCTTAAACGTATTGACTATTTTAATTGCGAATGCATACGACTTCACTTGGACTATATTCTCTTTCATAATTCGTCATTCCTAATTCTCAATTGATTATATTTCTGTTTAATACGCTAATTACCAAGCGTGTTACCGTTTGCATTTCTTCTGGTTTACTGGCAGCAATGAACAACGTTAAACTTGCTAAAGTGTCGTTGCTTATAATGGGTTGTTGGTGACTATTGAAAAGCATGTCGTTCTGCTGTAAAAATTTAAGAAAACATGCTGCCGCTATGCGTTTGTTACCGTCTACAAAAGAATGGTTCTTTACCACTAGATACAAGAGCATGGCTGCTTTTTCCTCTAGTGTTGGGTAAAAATCAGCTTCTCCAAATCCTTTTCCAATTTGGGCAATAGAGCTTTGAAAGCTTTTGTCTTTTTCCTTACCAAAAACATCCGAATCAAACTCGGTCAACATTTCGTTAATGAGTTCTTGATAATCTGTCAAACTTGGATAATTGACTTCTTTTGTAGTTAATCCTTTGGTGTCCAGTTGCTCATGATCATAATCATCCAACAAACTTAAGCCCTTAGTGAAAACGGTAAGCCATTGATTGTCTTCAATTTTTTCTTCAATAGCCCTACTTAAAATATGGATACCATCTTTTAATAACTTTACTTCTTGCTCTTTTTGTGCTAAACGTTTCTCGTTAAGAGCATATCCTTTAACCAAATAGTCTTTTAATATTTTATTTGCCCATATCCTAAACTGTGTACCTTGTTTTGATTTTACTCTGTAACCTACAGATATAATGACATCTAGGTTATAATATTTAACGTTTTTGGATTGTGTCTTTCCTTTAATAGCGCCGTGTTGAGTGGTATGTCGGAAATCCCGACATACCATTTCTTCAATTAATTCCCCTTCTTTGAAAACATTGGAAATGTGCTCTGTTATGGTCGTTCTTCCCTTATTAAAAAGTACTGCCATTTGGGCCTGGGTAAGCCAAACAGTTTCCTCCTCTAACTGTACATCAATTTGAGTAGAGCCATCTTGGGCCTGATAAATTTCTATTTGATTTTTTATCTCCATATATTTTCAACTATCTCAAATTATGCGATAGTTGCTTTTTCATTTTCATTATGTAACGTAACCGTTGTATTCGTTCATATATTCTCTAACTATAATACTATTAATACGTTTTACGTCAGAAGTATTAATGTTTATATGTTGTTCTTTTTTAAACTGGTTTACCACCAAACGCATTACCATTCGTTCCACATAACTCTCATTCTCCAATATCTTGGAATTTTGCATAATTTCTTTGTCCACCGCAGTTTTTAGTCCGATCAAGGCATCGAACAATTTTCTTTCACTTTCGGTCAAAGGGTCTTTTTCCATTAGCCGTTTATGTATGCGGGCATATTTGGCATCATAATCATATTTGGCCTTTAGCAATTGGTTTTCCCGCTCCAGTTTTTTGGCTTTATCATAAATATCGTTCAAGGCCTTAATATTGGCTTCCATTTCTTCTTTGGTAACCTCACTTAAATTTTTCTTTTTGAAGAGTCGTTCCAATTCTTCTTTTAAGGACACAAAAACAGGGTCTTTCTGGTCAAAGTTACCACCCAACATTTCACGGGTTCGCTGCAAGGTGTTTTTTAGCTCATCTGCCAATACCATTTCTTCTTCCTTCACCTTGGTGAAAGCAAAAATAACATCTTCCAGGGCAGTGTTTAAAATATTATCCGTACCAACATTGTTCTCTAAGGCAATCTTGGTATTGATAAGTGCTAGTCTATCATTGGTTAGTCTGGAAAGTACCGATAATTTTCTGAAATCCAGTTTTTCCAGTAATTCAAAATTACCGGAAAGACGAATAAGATTGTATAGTTCTTTCGCATTATTTAACGCTTTGGCTATCAGCCGTATTTCCGTGCGTTCGTTTATTTCAGAAATCTGCTCCCCGAAAACGGTGGCATTTACGGTATTGAATTTGAAAAGAACATCCTTTATTTCTTCTATCTCCTCTTTTATTTCCTCAGCAGATTTGAAGAGGTTGGAATAATGCTGCATTTCATCCCCAAGCTCGGATTGTAGCTCGTTAAAGTAATCCTGATTGGTCTTCTCGAACTCTTTTTGAATATCTGCAAAGTCCACCACAAAACCGTATTTATGGTTCTTGTATGTTCTGTTGACACGAGTTAGGGTTTGTAGCAAATTGTGCGACTTTATTTTGCGTCCTATATAAAGCTTCTTCAACCTTTTGGCATCAAAGCCGGTTAGGAGCATATTATAAACAAAAAGGAGATCTAGTTTTCCGGCCTTGAAGTCGGACACCCAATCTTTACGTTCTTGTTTGGTACCAATATCATGTAGAATAACCTTGGCAGTTTTAACATCGCTAGCTTCTTTCTTTTTGGTAGTGTAGGTGATAGGTTCCTCGGCTGCCAGATTCAAATTCGGTTCAGTCTTATCAGCGTAATTCTCCTGAAAGATGTCGAACATCATCTTCGCCTGATCCGAAGAGTCACAGACCACCATACCTCCAATGCTATTGTCGCTCATAGCAATTCTGGCCTGCTCCATATCTTTTACAATATAGTCTAGCATGGGCTCCACAAACTTATAGTGGGCAAAGACCTTCTTTTTGTCCGTATTACCTTGTAATATTTTAATTTCTTCCAAGGTTTTCTGTAGGGCAAGTTTATAATTGGTCTCTATTTCTTCCCTAATCAACCGTAAGGTATAGCCATCCTTAATGGAGAGATTGTAGTAGTATTTATGGATATAGTCGCCGAATAAGGTTTTGGAATTGTATTCATTTCCCAATAGGGGGGTGCCTGTTAGTCCAATCTTTATAGAGTGTGTGTCCGCTAGTTCCAAATTCGCTAAAAAACTTCCTTTTGGGTTGTAGCTGCGATGTACTTCATCCAAAAAGAATACTCTCTGAACACTTAAGTTGTAGTCGTTGTTTTTTATGACATCGGGGTCGTCCTTAAACTTCTGGATGTTCACCACGGTAATTTCAGCCTTACCTGAACTATTATGGATTACCTCGGTAGATTTAATGTCCTTTGTAAAAGCTTCCCTTGAATCTATTTTATGAACCACAAGACCACGAGCCGTAAATTCCTTTGCAGCCTGAGTAAGTAAATCTAAACGGTCTACAATAAAATAGAACTTAGGGATAATGCTCTTCTTCTGGTAATAATCCGTTAAATACTTAATATTGAAATAAGCCAATGCCGTTTTTCCGGAACCTTGGGTGTGCCAGATAATACCTTTTTTTATTCCCTTCTCCAACTTTTTTTCTATTGCCTTTGTTGCAAATAATTGTGGATAGCGCATCACGTGTTTTTCCAAACCTTTTTCTTCCTCCACGTATGCGAAGGCGTATTGTAAAAGGAATTTTAAGCGGTCCTTTTGAAACAAGGAGGTGGAAATAGCGTTGGTAGCCGTGTTCGGGTTTTTGTTGGAGGTATACTCTTGTGAGTTTTTTATACTCAATAAGTTGGTGTCCTTTAAAACAAAGTTTTCCTCATCCTCCGTGATGGGCTGTAGAATAGTTTGTAAGTCAAAGGTTTCTTCTTCCCTGAAATAGTTGAAACTGGGCTTATAATAATTGGTAGTGCTATAAAATGCTCCTTCCAACATTTGCGAATCATCGTCACTATAATTCATGTTATTGGAAAATACCATGAGTTGGGTAAGGTTGATGAATTTGCGGAATTTTTTATTCTGAAAACGGGTCTGCATGCGCTTATGCTCTGCTAAAATGCCATCCCTATTGTTTGGCTTTTTTACCTCTACAAATACCAAGGGCATCCCATTTATCAACAAAATAATGTCTGGCCTAAAGTTTTCGTCATCTTTTTGATAGGGCAATTCCGTTACCACATGGAAAGAGTTATTCTCCTCAAAGTTTTCGAAGTCGATTAATTTAATTCCCGACTGATCTATTAATTTGTGATAAAAGGCACGGCCCAGATCTTCATTTTCCAGAGAAAGGGAAACTTCATCATAAACCTTTTGAATATCGGTATGGGATATCCCATTATTGATAGCAGTAATTTGCTTGTGAAATATATCAGTGAATATATTGGTACCCTCATCCCAGGTATTATCCTTTAATGATAAGTACTGATACCCCAATTGCATTAAGTGTAAAATAGAAGGTATTTTTACTCTAGAATCTTCGTTGAAAATCATTAACAATAAAATTTCTTTAATGCATTAAGCGGGGAACTTTTGCAAAACTTTAAATATAGCCTTTTAATATAAAAATCCTACAAGTAAATAGAGCCAAAATATTAATATTCCGATAAACTACATTACGGTTTTCCGCAAAGCGTCCTCGTCTTAATACTCAACATATAAAATGCATAATACCAAAGTTAAGTATATAAGGTCTGAGGCGATTTATGGATCATAACCAGACTGATTTATGCCCAATCTTCTAAAATACCTAGATTATTGTTTTAACAAAAAATTAACCCAATAGAGAAATACATATAATATTGTTTCAATATGTTTGATAGCTGGTGGGTATTGCCCTGTAACATGTTAATATTCCATCATTAAATGAGAATTTAAACCAAGCTTGGGAATACTTTCATTAGTAAATTGAAATTTTCCAGCAGGAGGCAAGAGCGGTGTCAATTTTTTAAATATAGACTTATAGCGTAACTTACCTAAGAAGGAAATTATGTTGACCAATAGAAATGATTTTAAATCTGAATAATTCCCCGACGGCTGTGCCTCGGGCCTGCCTGTTCGTCAGACAGGGCTTCCAATTTACCTCTCCTTTGGAGAGGTCAGAACTGCCATTTTCTGCAGTTCTGGGTGAGGTAAATTACAAAATTTCAAGAATTTTTTAATAATAATGGGTATACAATTAGTGAATAAGAGAACCCTGTTTATACTGCTTTTTTTATCCCTCTCCCTACAGCTGTTTGCTCATGGGGACCTAAGTATGCGCATCGCAGAAAAAACGGTAGCCATATCCGAAAATCCCAACAATGCTGAACTCTACTACGAAAGAGGCCTTCTATACCAACAGCATATAGAGTACAGCAATGCCTTGGAAGATTATCATAAATCCCAAGCTTTGGGAAATACAGACAAGGCCGTACATTACAGCATTGCCGAGGTTCACTTTTTAACCGAAGACTACAACGAGGCCCTAAAAAGTATAGGCTCTTATTTGCAAGTGGATAGCATAGATGTAAGGGCCAAAAAATTGGAGGCCCAAATACTGTTCCAACTACAAGCCTACAAAAAATCCCTGGAGGCCTACCGTTATGTGATCCATACTATGACCGACACCCGCCCCGAGGATATATTGGAGTATTGTGACATCATTCTGGCCGAAAACCATAAAAATTACAAGGCTGCCCTGGAGGCCATCCAAGCTGGGCTGGACCAATTGGGGCCGCACACCTTATCGCTTCAGCTTAAGAAATTGGACTATCTAAAAGAGTCCGGGCAGACCGAAAAAGCCTTGGAACAATACAATTATTTTATTCTTCAGTACAACAGAAAAGAGTTCTGGTATTATAAAAAAGCGAAGTATTTAGCGGAAATAAATAAACCACATGAGGCCTTTATATCCCTAAAACTGGCTACGGTGGCCATTGAGCAATTGGAACCGAAGTTTAAAAATATGAGTCCCGTAATAAAATTAAAAGAACAAATAAATAGCTTGGAAAGCTCCATTAACAACCAAAAATCATGATCAACAAAAGTACCTTTTTACTAGCCGCCCTATGTTCGGCCTATTCATTTGCCCAAACCTCTGTTGCAGACCTTCCCAATGTCAGTGCCGTTACGGTGACCAACACAGTTGACCTTCCTCAGAACCCTGCTGCGGTAACGGTACAAAGAGGGCCTTATCTGCAAAGTGGCACCCCAACATCTGTGGTGGTAAAATGGAGAACGGATGTACCCACCGAATCTGTGGTGCATTACGGGAAAAAATTAAACTCATTATCCAAAAAGGCAAGCAGTACTACTTTAACCACCGAGCACCAAGTGGCCTTATCCGGTCTAAGCCCAAATACAAAATATTTTTTCAATATAGGCAATAAGGCAGGAGTACTTTCCGAAAGTACTTCCGGCGATATGTACATAATTACAGCACCGCTTGCAGGTACCAAACAATTTGTGCGTGCCTGGATTTTAGGGGATGCCGGTACGGCCAATAATAATCAGAGGGAAGTACGGGATGCCTATTACGATTATGTGGACGCTGCTCCCAAGAATACCGGTAAAACGGATATGATGTTGTTTTTAGGGGATAACGCCTATGGTAGTGGTACGGATGAGGAATATCAAAATGCCCTTTTTGACATCTATGACGAGATGTTGAAGAAATCCGTGGCATGGTCCTGTTTGGGAAACCATGATGGGAAGTCGGCCGATTCGGCAACTCAGTCCGGACCTTATTATGATATATTTACCTTCCCTACCGCTGCCCAGGCGGGAGGTACAGCCTCGGGAACGGAGGCCTATTATTCCTTTGATTATGCCAATGTTCACTTTATAATATTGGATTCCCATCATACCAGTCGCGAGGTAGGAGGGGCTATGTACAACTGGACCTTGACCGATATACAGAACACCAAACAGGATTGGATCGTGACCTTATTTCATCATCCGGTATACACAAAAGGGTCCCATGACTCGGATACCGAAGATCGACTAATTGAAATGCGACAAAACTTTATGCCTATGATGGAAGCCAACGGAGTGGACCTTATTTTAAACGGCCATAGCCATTCTTATGAGCGCTCCTATTTCTTGAACGGACACTATGGATTTGCCAATACCTTTAATCCTGATGAAATTACCAAGGGCGGTAATACAGTGGGCCCCAATGGAAATGGGGACGGTAAAGCGGATAGCGATGGTGCCTACCAAAAAACTGGGGTTGCTACGGAAGGTGCCGTATATATTACTACGGGTTCGGCCGGTAAAATATCCGGAGGGGACCTAAACCACCAGGCCATGTCCGTTTCCTTGAACCAATTGGGATCCTGTGTTATGGAGGTGGAAGCTGACGGTAAGGGAGGACAAAACCTGACCGTGAAGTTTTTAAGGGAAACCGATGAGGTGGAAGATTATTTCACCATCAACAAAACTGCTTTCGATCTTAAAGGGGAAGGCAATGTACGGGGATCAAAAAGTGCAGGGCTATCCTATGATGCCGGCAAGGCTTTGGTCAATCTTAAGGTGGACCAAAATGAGCGACTAAAGAAAGTGAAATTCTATAACAATATTGGTAAATTGGTGATGAAGAGCAGAAAGAAAAGCATCAATGTGGGCAAGCTGCCAAAAGGCATGTATGTTATTGAAGTAATTACCAACAAAAATGGGTATACCGAATCTATTACGATAGAATAGTTTAGCGGAATGAGATCTGTTGAAATGGCCCTTCCATAGTAACCCAATGAAGGGAGTCGCCCATATTAGGAAAGTAAGGCTAGAGGTATTAAAAGGCCCATAAAATGATAAAAAGCGGTGGTTGAACATGAAAAAGACGAGCATTTTATTGGGGTCCATTTTTATTTTCCTGTTGCTATTCTCCGGACGGAAGTCGGTAAGCCCGTATCAAAAAGATACTGTTCCTGAAAAGGTAGCGGCATTGTATGCGGCCAATTTTCAAAAATTTCAAAAGGAGGTGGATTCCTTGGCAGGCCTTGCCAATAATGCAGCTTCTGTAGACGAATGGGAGGCGCTAAAAAAGCAGGTGGAAAGAACTCGGTTGGTCTATAAGGAGATCGAATTTATTTTTGATTATTACCAAACCTTCTACAATGGTACTTATATCAATGGAGCACCTTTGCCCAAGGTAAGCGAGTATTTTGAAGCCGATAAAGTGATTCCACCTGGCGGATTACAGGCATTGGATGAAGCTGTTTTCGAGGAGGCTTCGGATGAAAATTTACAGCACATAAAAGTATTGGCCAACGGACTCAAGGAACGGGTAGATTTTATATCACAAATACATTTGCCTATAAATTTGAAATCGAGCCAGATTATTGAATGCATCCGCTCCGGCATCGTCAGGATCTTTACCCTAGGGGTAACGGGCTTTGACACTCCGGGGTCTGTAAATGGGTTGCAAGAGAGTTATGTGAGTTGGCAAAGTATGGAAACCACATTTCTATATTTTGAATCAAGCATTACCCCTGAAGCCAAGGCCGAATTTGAAGCCATCAAAAAACTTTTTGCCCAGGGCAAGAAAGTGTTGAACGCCAATGTCCATTTTAATGACTTTGATAGATTATCATTTTTAAAGGAGGTGGTCAATCCTTTGTATGCCGCCTTGTTGGAATTTCAAAACTTGAATAACATTAGGCTGGAGCCCTATAAAAAGCATGCCCAGAACTATCAGGCCAAGAATATATTTGATATCGATTTCCTCAACACGGATTTCTATTCAGAACTGGTCTATCTGCCTCTGGACAACCCCAAGACCATAGCCTTGGGGCAATTGTTGTTCCAGGATTCCCAGCTGTCTAAAGATAATATGATGTCCTGTGCCAGCTGCCATAATCCCAACAAAGGTTTTTCCGATGGATTGCCCAAAAGTATATCCAATCAAGAAGGGGTTTTTACGGAAAGAAATGCACAAACATTGATGGATGCAGGCTATTCCACACGATATTTTTGGGACATGCGCGCTTCCGATCTTGAAAGGCAGGTGATACATGTGATAGACAACGATTTGGAGTTCAATACAGATTTTGATGCTATTGTAAATAAACTCAATAAAAATCCCAACTATAACAAGCTGTTTAAAGAGGCTTATGGAGGGATAAACAAGGAGGATATCAATGAGCGTTCTATAAGCAATGCCCTTGCGGCCTATGTAAACTCCTTGAAATCTTTTAATAGTCCGTTCGATAAATATGTGCGGAACGAAACCAAGGAGTATCCCGAGAGTGCCAAACGCGGATTTAATCTGTTTATGGGGAAAGCGGCCTGCGGCAGTTGTCATTTTGCACCGGTGTTCAATGGTACCATTCCCCCTTTTTATCTGGAATCGGAATCGGAGGTTTTGGGCATTACCCAGGGTTTTGATTCCATTGCCCCAAGGTTGGATACGGATTTGGGGCGAATGGGCAATGGTCTAAAATTGGACAATCACCCTTTTCTTAAAAATTCTTTCAAAACGGTTACTGTAAGGAATATAGCCTTAACAGCACCCTATATGCACAATGGTTTATTTGATACCCTGGAAGAGGTTCTGGCGTTCTACAACCTGGGTGGAGGCGCAGGAATGGGTTTGGAGGTAGAGAACCAAACCCTGCCCGATACGCCCTTGGATCTGTCCCAGCAGGAAATTGCGGATATTATTGCCTTTATGGAGACACTTACGGATACTAGTGGATACGGGGCTAGAGGGGATTGATTGGTTATGTTGAATGTTTAAAAGTTGAAAGTTGAAAGTTCTTTCGGTGATTGAGCCTGCCTCGTCTGCGATCAACCGGACAACATCAACCTAAACAATTAATTGTATTGGTTTTTAAGGACCGATGCTATGGCTAAATTATTTTCAAGGCAGTCAATTAATCCAGATCAATGCTTCTTTCCCCTGTACCGTGCTGCAAATAACCATGGTTCAACCCCACCTGGTACTAAGAGCAGGCTAAAACAGCACAGTACAGGATGCGTTTATTTGGAATGGGTGGTATTATTGTTTTATAAGACCATATTTTATAAATTCTAAGGCAGAATATCCATGAAGACCAGACTTACATTCCTTTTTATTATCCTCTTTACAATTGGCAATTCCTATTCCCAAAACGGGGATTCAAAAGCCCTTTCAATTCATGAGCCTAGGGTGGAATATCATGAAAATCCTGAGGGGATTGATGTGCTGCAACCCCGATTTAGTTGGATATTAAAGGGGGAAGGTAGAAACAGGATACAATCGGCCTATCAAATTACGGTGGCTTCCTCCTTGGAAAAACTTTCCCAGGACCAGGCGGATATTTGGGATAGCGGCAAAGTGATTTCCAACCAGACCAATCAAATCGTATACGAAGGCATTCCGCTGGTGTCCGCCACCAAATATTACTGGAAAGTGAGGGTTTGGGATGAATTGGGTGTGGTGTCCGCATGGAGCACTCCTGCCTACTGGTCTATGGGTCTATTAAAATTTTCCAATTGGCAAGGACTCTTTATAGGCCATGATGTGGGTTATAATAAGGCCGATAAATACGGTAGTCTCTACCTGCCACCTGCCCGCTACCTGCGCAAATCCTTTAATTTGAACAAGAAAATAAAAAAGGCAACGGCCTATACTACTGCCTTGGGACTTTATGAACTGCGCTTGAATGGCAACAAAGTAGGGGAGGCCAATTTTTTACCGGGATGGACGGACTATGACAAACGTTTGTACTACCAGACTTTCGATATTACGGACAGTTTAAACCAAGGTGAGAACGTGATAGGGGCAGTTATTGCCGATGGTTGGTATGCAGGCTACATCGGGTATGCCCTGTTGGTGCGTTTGGATAAGGTACGCGAGTTCTATGGGGTAAATCCGTCATTTATGGGGCAAATACAGATTGAATATGAAGATGGTAGTACGGAGACCATTGCTTCGGACCAATCTTGGAAATCAAACGAAGGAGCCATCCGGGAGGCGGATATTATTATGGGGGAGACCTATGACGCCCGCTTGGAAAATACAGGTTGGGATGCGCCCAACTATGATGATAGTCAATGGAAAAAGCCTAAAGTCTACACCTATCCCAATGGAAAACTGGAAGCCTATCCGGGAACCCAAGTCAAGAATACGGAGATATTGAAGCCGATAGCAATGACAGAGCCAAGTCCCGAAACCTATGTCTTTGATCTTGGAAAGAACATTGCCGGTATTGCCGAACTCAAGGTACAGGGCCCCAAGGGCACAAAGGTCCAACTCCGCTTTGGGGAAATCTTAAAAAACGATGGTCAGATTCAGACCGAAAACCTACGAAAGGCAAGGGCTACCGATACCTATATTTTGAAAGGGGAAGGCTTGGAAGTATGGAAGCCAAAATTTACCTATCACGGGTTCCAATATGTTGAAGTCACCGGATTCCCAGGTAAGCCCACGCTGGAGACCATTACGGGCCACGTTTTGAGTTCTATAGAGACCAATGCCAGTACTTTTGGTTCTTCCAATGCCATGAACAATACGCTTTTCAAAAATATCAAAACCACCCAAAGTGCCAATTTCTTTGAAATACCTACAGATTGTCCACAAAGGGATGAACGTTTGGGATGGACGGGAGATGCCGAGATCTACATGCGTTCTGCTACCTATAATGCCGATGTAGCAGCCTTTATGACCAAATTTTTGATCGATTTGGATGATGCCCAACGCTGGTATGGGGCCTATCCCAACTTTGCCCCTTTTCCGTACTCAAGACCAAATCAATACGCCCCTGCTTGGATGGATGCAGGCGTTATTATTCCTTACAATATGTACAAGGTCTATAACGATACCCGCATTGTGGAATATATGTACAAGGGGATGGAAAAATTTATGCAGTTTCAGGAAGATGCCAGCACCGATTATTTAAGACCTGGCGGAGGAAATAATTGGGGCGATTGGCTTGCCGTCAACGAAGAGACCAGTCACGATTTTATTGGCGCTTCCTTTTACGGATATGATGCAAAACTGATGGCCGAAATGGCAGAGGCATTGGGAAAAACCGAAGATGCGGCAAAGTACGGCAGGCTCTTTGAAAATATTAAAAATGCCTTTGCCCAGAAATATATTTTGGACGATGGTCGCACTTCCGAAGATACCCAGACCAGCTATGCGCTGGCCCTTTATTTTGATTTGTACCCCAAGGATCTGGCAGAAAAAGGAGCTGCTAGGTTGGCGGAAAAAATAGAGAAAAACGGATTTAAATTTTCAACGGGATTCCTGGGGACAAAACATGTAATGTTGGCCCTGTCCAAATATGGCTATGACGATAACTCCTATAAAATTTTCCAGCAGACCGAATATCCCAGTTGGGGGTATTCCGTGGAAAATGGAAGCACCTCCATATGGGAGCGATGGAACAGTTATACCAAAGACGATGCGGAGAACTCCGACCTCAATGCCAAGATGAATTCCTTTAGTCACTATGCATTTGGTTCGGTGGCCGAGTGGATGTTTCAACATGCCGTAGGCATAGATACCGAGGATGCCGGCTATCGCAACATTATCATAAAACCATCCATTAGTAAGGAGATGGATTATATAAATGGGAGTTATAAAAGTATTAACGGCACAATATCATCGGCTTGGAACTGGAAAGGGAAGGAAGTGCTAATGAATATCGAAATTCCTGTAAACACCACAGCCAAAGTTCATATTCCCACTGCGGAGATATCCAACATTAAGGAAGGAAATAAAACATTGTCCAAGGTGGCATCCGTTACTATTTTGGAATCCAACGATCAGGAAACCATTCTTGAAATTGGTTCGGGAACATATTCTTTTAGGGTAAAAGGGGTAAGATAAGTTTTTTGGTGGAATCCCTTTATGAACGATATGCCAATGCCTCACTAATTTTTTTAGAGTCGATTAGGAAGCAATGTAGTCAGTGGGGAGGGGCGTTTAATATGTTCAAGGTATCGATATGTGCTCATTATCCATAACAACATCTTTTTTTATACATTCGAATATTTTAAAAATAGAATATCCATGAAATACAAAGTTCAAATAACCTTTCGTCAATTGCTGATCTTGGTTTGCACCCTTGTTACAGTTGTCGCCTGTAACGAAAAGAAAACTGTAGAAGCTCAAACCCCCACCCAGCCTAACGTACTGGTACTATTAACCGATCAATGGCGGGCACAGGCCACTGGATATGCGGGTGATCCCAATGTAGACACCCCACATCTGGATAGTCTGGCGGCCATAAGTGTTAATTTTAAGAATGCGGTTTCCGGCATGCCCGTATGTTCCCCATTCAGGGCATCGCTCCTGACGGGGCAACGCCCATTGACACATGGGGTCTTTATGAACGACGTGCAGCTGGACACCAATGCGGTAACCATTGCAAAAGTGTTCAACAAGCAAGGATACGATACCGGCTATATCGGAAAATGGCATTTGGACGGACATGGAAGGTTACAGAATGTAGCCCCTGGCCAAAGAAGGCAAGGATTTCAATTCTGGAAAGGAAACGAATGTACCCATAATTACAACGAATCCGTTTACTATGACAACGATGACCCCACCAGAAAAATTTGGGACGGCTATGATACCTTTGAACAGACCGATGCTGCTATAGATTATATTGTGGAACGCAAGTCGTCCAAGAATCCGTTTATGATGATCCTTTCCTACGGTACACCACATGCGCCATACCATACGGCCCCACTGGAATACAGGAACCGATTTGATCCGGAAAAGATCCAACTACGCAAAAATGTACCGGATAGTCTTCAGGAAAGGGCAAAAAAAGATCTGGCAGGTTATTACGCACATATAGCGGCCCTGGATGATATGATCGGCAAAGTGATCAAAAATCTAAAGGAATCCGGGCAATTTGATAATACCATCATTGTATTTACGGCAGATCACGGAGATCTCTTGGGCTCCCATGGTGCCTATAAAAAGCAGCAACCCTATGAAGAATCGGCCAGGGTGCCCATGCTTTACTATATTCCTGAAAAATTAAAGATCGCTGCTGGAGAACGTGACGCTTTAATGAATTCGGAAGATATTATGCCCACCCTCTTAAGCCTTTGTAATATTCCCATCCCCGATACGGTGGAAGGATTGGATTATAGACCTTATATGGAAGGGAAAGAAGATATAGGCCATGCCACCCTGCTCACCTGTGTACAGCCCTTTGGACAATGGAACAAGGTACAACATGGGGCGAGGGAGTATAGGGCCATTAAGACCCTACAATATACTTATGCACGGGATTTGAACGGGCCATGGCTGCTTTTCGACAATATCAATGACCCGTACCAACTCTTCAACCTTGTTGGCAATGAGGGCTATACCACACTGCAGGACGAATTGGAAAAACAGCTATCCCATCGATTGAAGGAAACCGGGGACGAATTTCTCCCAGGAATGGAATACATTAAAAAGTGGGGATACCCGGTAGATGAGACCGGCACAGTGCCCTACACCAACTAAAAATATATAAACACGGTAATTTGAAAAATGCGGGCCAAGGTCCCGCATTTTTTGTTTAACTCAAAAAGAAAGTTTTTTTCTATTTACAGTATCGAAATCTTTTAATTGAAGTGAGATATTATAACCGGAATGGACTCCGGTATCACTTTCACGGGATCATAAATTCATTTTCTTCAATTCTGCAACCGCATGATTCGCCGCTCTTGCCGTTAAGGCCATATAGGTCAAGGAAGGGTTTTGGCAGCCGGCAGAGGTCATACAAGCACCGTCCGTAACATATACATTGGGTACCTCATGAAGTTGATTATATTTATTTAAGACCGAGGTCTTTGGGTCCCTGCCCATTCTGGCGGTTCCCATCTCATGTATTCCTCCGCCCATATAGGATTCCCTATGGTTGGCCCTTACCTCTTTAAAACCGGCATTTTCGAGCATTTCCTGAGCTTGTTCTATCCAATCTTTTTTCATGCGCTTTTCGTTTTCCTTAAAATCGGCATCAAAAACAATAGTGGGCAGGCCATATTTGTCCAATTTATCATAATTTAGGTACATATGGTTCTCATGATACGGCAATACTTCTCCGAAGCCGCCGAGGTTAATTCGCCATTCTCCTGGTTGAAACACCGCCTCCTTAAATTCCTTTCCATAGGCATACTCCGGGATGAGCGTACTAAAATCACTCCGGCCGGCACTACCTTGATAGCCATATCCCCGTATGAAATCCAATTTTTTGGAAGAATTATTTACGTTTCTAAACCTAGGAATATAAAATCCGTTAGGTCTTCGTCCTTTGTAATACTTATCATCATATCCGTCAATTTTTCCATTGGCGCCCCCGCCCAGTTGATGGTCCATAATGTTGTGGCCCAATTCCCCACTTGCATTGCCCATTCCGTTCGGGAAAGCCTCTGATTTGGATTGCATTAATATGGCTGTGGAAGCCATGGATGAGGCACAGAGAAATACAATTTTAGACCTAAATTCCATCACTTCTTTAGTGTTGGCATCAATTATTCTAACCCCTGTAGCTCTTTTTTTATCCTTGTCATATAGTACCTCGGATACAATAGAATCTGGCCTGATGGTCATGTTTCCAGTGGCTTCTGCCATGGGTATTGTTGACGAATTTGAACTGAAGTAGGCACCATAAGGGCAGCCGCGCTTACATCGGTTTCTGTACTGACAACTAATCCTTCCTGCCCCCGGTTTTGTGCCTTCGGTAATATGTGCCACTCTCCCGATAGTTAAAACACGATCTTCGTAATTTTCTGAAATGCCTTTTTTGAAATGTTCTTCCACACAGTTCAACTCCATCGGCTTCAAAAACACGCTATCGGGCAATTGGGGAAGGCCCAGTGCTTCCCCGCTAACCCCTATATGTTTTTCTACATGTGCATACCATGGCTCAATATCTTTGTAACGTATGGGCCAATCGACCCCAATACCGTCTTTGGCATTCGCTTCAAAATCCATATCTGACCAACGATAGGTTTGTTTTCCCCAAATCAAGGAACGGCCACCTACCTGTGTGCCCCTTATCCAATCGAAACGTTTGGCTTCATCATAATCATAAACCGAATCGTCATTAAAGAAATGCCTTGTTGTTTCATCGAAACCCCAACGGGATTGCTTGGGGTATTTAGCCTTTATTTTGGCAGGAGTCTCCCCAGCATTGGGCAGATCCCAAGGATCAAGATTCATGGTGGGATAGTCTTGGACGTGTTTTACCATTCTTCCACGTTCCAACACCAGGGTTTTGAGACCATTCTCGCAAAGCTCCTTTGCTGCCCAGCCACCGCTTATTCCTGTTCCCACCACAATGGCGTCAAAAGTATTTGTGTTCAATTCTACTGACATTTTCTTTAATTAAGTATTATAAGTAAACCCCTCATAGGCCAAAAGCCAGTATGAATGGGCAATCCGATCATTGTTTTAATCGTTTTTTCATACTGGTATAACGTGAATTCGACATAAAAAATAATTTCAAGACATTGATTTCGAGTAAATTAAAAAATTTCTACTGTCCCCTCGAGCCTGCCTGTATCCTATGGTTAAAACAAATTTTTTCTCATAAA
>TARA_R110000796_G_scaffold22353_6_pt1 | contig 21187 bp, 26 predicted proteins | sample TARA_R110000796 | Tara Oceans TARA_R110000796 (sample SAMEA4397815) | marine metagenome | biome: Polar Biome; feature: [SRF] surface water layer (ENVO:00010504); material: water (ENVO:00002006), including particulate matter (ENVO:01000060) such as... | depth 5 m
ATGCCAGCTCAAAGTGCTTATTAAAACAGACTGTATGCTTAGGGAATAACATTTCTATTAAGCGGCCAGCAACGGGTACGCAATCTGTTTTAATAACTAGTATTTTCTTCCCACAAGAGGGAATGCCATCCACTAGTCCGCCCGTTTGCAGCATGTTTAAAGTGCACTGCCCAGTCCTCGTTACTGGTATACTTCACACTGTTTCAAAAACAAAAAACCCTGGGTGTTTAGTCCAGGGTACTTGAAGTTTGCGATGTTAAGTTATTTACTTACACATCCCTGTCCTTCTGGACCCTGATAAACTTTCCCTCTGGCTGACTATTAATGGAATCATTCGAATAGCCGCGACCGGGCATATCATGCCTAGCTGTTGCGTTCGTTGTTTTCATTAATGTCATCATGTTTATCATTGTAGTTTATTTATCTTTCGGTATCAAGAACTTTTTTTCTTAACCTGTCGTTAATTTCTTAACTTGCAGTTAGTATAGCTGAACTTTGATTTATTGTCAAACAGTTAGACTATACTGCCACCACATTCTCTAAAAATTATCTTAATTTTTTCAAATATTCAATACCATAAGCACCAGCTTCTAGTTCAGCAAGTGCATTAACAACGGGATAGGGAGCATCTTTGCGTTCGTCTGCACGATGTTTTCTTGCGATTTCTCTAGCACGTTGCGCCGCAATAAGAATCATATTGTAGCGATTGCCACCTGCTTGTTGTAGACATTTTTCATGGTCGACGGTTGGACCACGACTGGGTTTAGGAGTAGAAGATTTATATGCTGTTGTCATGCTAGTTTACCTTTATAAAAAAATTGGTGCGCCCACTAGGACTTGAACCTAGGACCAATGGATTATGAGTCCACTGCTCTGACCAACTGAGCTACAGGCGCTGTTTGTCTGGTCCGGCGTGCAGGAATCGAACCCACGTTTAGGAGGTAGAAGCTCCCTGTATTGTCCACTATACGAACGCCAGATGTCTTTGGTGGGACTTACATTTTTCAAATGCCACATTTAATCTAGTTGAATAAGACCTGTCCCCAATACTTGATATCGTCATTATCCAACCTGTATGCTTTGATAACAGATTCATCAACAAATTTTGGATTTACCCACCAATCTTCGTAACTTTTATATTTTGCAACAGGAGCTTTGCTATAAGTAAATCCAATATTTCCAGCAATTAATTCATAACCTTTATCGGTTAAAAATTTCCTGGACTGTTCTCTGATTTGCAAAGCATTGGCTTTGACATCCCAAGCATCATGTTCGAAAGTTATCACTGCGAACTCCTTTGTTGAACAAACAAGCTTCAGTGCCTCTAAACTTATGTCTGCAGGATCAAGATCAACTTGTAAATAATCATAGTAATTAGCCAGCGTGCTATAATCAAATGTTAGTGCATCTGTCTTGTGCCAAATACTGTTCGGCCTACATAGCGGCCAACTACGCTCTGTGATATCTAGATGTTCGTTAAATTGCTGGTGCTCATCATAACTAATGTCTATGCTAACACCGGAAAAATTAAAAAATTTTTCTAATACATACGTATTATTTCCATACTTAGGTTGGTTACAACCTAACTCTAAAAATGTGAGTCCCTTTTTACCAGATGTAGCCGAAACAACAAATAGATCCTGCCCAGTTTGACTGTACGTTAGGTATGAGTCAAATGGTACCGTCGAATCCATCTTTGTACAATTTTCAACTGCAGATTGAAACTCCACATTTTGTAAATTGTGTTTACATTTTCGCATAAACTTTTTTCTTTAGTCATTGGCGGAGAGTGTGGGATTCGAACCCACGCACCGCTTTCACGATGACAGATTAGCAATCTGCTGGTTTAACCACTCACCCAACTCTCCGCATTATCTCTTGCTATGTGTATATTATAACAAATTATTGATTTAACGTCAACCTTAATTTGCATATTGTTTGGAGCAGGATAGGAGAATCGAACTCCTGTCATCAGCTTGGAAGGCTGTCATAATACCATTATACTAATCCTGCTGGGATTTTATTTGTCTACGAATGCACGTTCAATTACAAACTGTCCAGGCTCTCGTAAACTTCCTTCTTTCATACTGTGATGTTCACACCACTCTGCAACCTGTTGGTTGAACTCCATGTTGCCACACAGCATGACTTTGTCCCGTACTACATCAATTGGTATCTCGCCTATCGCCAACTGGGTTGTAATACGTCTGTCTCCTCTACCTGTAAGGATAGTTTTATAGTCTAATACTTCTGCAACCATGTCATGCAATTCGCCATCTTGAGGATGGTCTTTAAATGCTGTTGACAAGTCTGCGTAGTAGACCAAATCCTTACTGTCTCGTACACTGTGCACAACATGGATCTTACTCCAGGTTTCCAGTGTTTCTAAATCTCTGACTAAACTCATAAAAGGTGCAAGTCCTGTGCCTGTTGACAGTAACCATAGATCGCCACCTTTTAATAGTGCATCGTTTCTCAATGTGCCAGTGGACTTGGGTGCAATCACAATTTCATCACCAACTGCAATATGTTGCAGCTGACTTGTCAATGCGCCGTTGGGAATTTTAATACTTAAAAATTCCAACTCTTCACTCCAGGGCGGGCTTACTATGCTGTATGCACGAAGAAGGTTTTTACCATCGACCGTTAAGCCAATCATAACAAACTCTCCTGCATGAAACTTGAAGCTCTGGCTCCTAGTAGTTTTAAAACTAAAAGTTCTATCGCTCCAGTGATGCACCCATGTTACTTGTTCTGTCAGCATATACTATATTTATTAGACGTTCCTGTGACTTGCGTCACTACTACCCCTGCGAGCTGTGCAGCACCGATTAACACCGGAGGAACTAAACCTGGTGCTCGAGGCGGGATTCGAACCCGCAAGCCATTTCGGCGACAGATTTTAAGTCTGTTGTGTATACCGTTCCACCACTCGAGCAAATTTCTTACTATGCCATAGTATAACAAAAAATCAATTTATTGTCAACTGGTTTTAGTACTATTTTTATCAAGCCGCAAGTTTAGATTGCAAGTCCAAAACTTCTTTTAACCTATCCGCACAAGTACTGGCCGCCCAGGCATTGGGCTTTACCATGGGAATCACGTTGCACATACCTTTGATATATCCAATAGCTTCATTAATAACACAGCTACTGCCGTAGTTTTCATCTGGGTTTAAATCCAAGTGAACTTCTACCAGTCGGTTTTCCAATACTTCGGCTAATTTCAAATAGAGTTCAGCAACCTTGTATACTTCTGTCATAAGTCGCATCCTGGGCTTTCCGCGTTTCTGGTCATAGTCTAGTTCGCGATGAACTTCACCAAAAACTTTTGCGCCGTGCTTGCCATCGATATGCACCACAATGGCCAGCGCATAGTCTGCATATGCTTTTCCATGGACTACCAAACGTTCACTATCGCCACCAATATAAATTCTAGTGTCAGGACCCTGAGCTTCAATGAATTGTTTGACTTCTTCGATGTTGATGGTTTTTTGCACAATGTGCCTTTTTAATAGTTAATGATTATTTTAGTACCAAAAATAAATTTAGTCAAGTTTTTTGACATCCGCATATAGTACTATCCTGTCGTGCTGTCCATCATTGATCGCACTGTGTATCAGAGCATTGTCAAACTCAATTAGAGTACCAGATGTTGGTTTATACATAATGCCATCAACAGTTATAGCACAACCATTATTGGTGATTACTACCAATCCATATCTGTTAATTGAACTAAAATCTTCCCCCCATACACCATCACTATGAGGGTACAATTGTTTTCCAGGACGCAGTCTACTAAAAAACATCCGCTGCAATCTGTCACCAAAATATTCTGTGAACAAATTTACAGTACAAGGAAAATAGTCAATATATTTTCCGTTATAACTTGGCTGTTTGTTTCGCCAGTCATCATGGTCCCACCACTCGAGACCACTAGAGTCTTCTGTCATCTGCCACAATAGATGAAGTCTATCTTGTTCAACGCTTTCGTCTGGATTCTTTTGTCTGTACTTAACTTTTTCTACTCTTCTTATTAGGTCGGCGTCTGTTATAACACCCTGTTTATAAAGATTATACACTCGCTTTACAGTGGGTGCTGTCCATTCTCTAACCTGTTCCCACGCTTCCTCAGGGCACTGATTGACTTCATTGGCAATAATATCTACATTTAGGTTATCTACTATGTTCATCATCCAGTAAATCCGTTCTGATAAATCTTAAAGTTGTCTGCTATATAAAATTTATCCAATGAATACAACTTACTTATGTGCCCTATGTATCCTGCTCTGGGATCAGGTTCACCCTGTGCGTTGTTATTCCATACCCAGGAAAAATCATCTTTCATAATTCGCAAATTTTCCTGATGTTTTATAAAGAGCCTTCTCCATTCATCATCTACTGATAGGTTAGACACTAGTAGGTAGTTTTTATAATTTTTAATAGTTTCCCCCACAGCTTCGCAAAACGTGCCAGAGCCCCTATCTGCTTTGTAACTGGCCACACTGTTGTGGGGCATATCTCTTCCCAATGCAAAGTTATACTCAGGATTACGATTATTGTTACGTTGCAGTGCTCGAACATCCTCAGGAGACATATTCATATGAATTGCATATTTTTTTAATAAGTGCGCAGTTTTAACCAGTAGTTTTGGGTCGCGCCTGCTTATAAAAAAATCTTCACTACGTTGCCCCAATGCCATGTCAGGTATCCCGGTATCAGCCATGTACATATAAAAATTATTGTCCTTAGTGCACAGCATTACCTTCGTGCCACCGTAGACGTCGCAGTAATTTTCATGCTCCGTTTCGCTAAGAACTTTATCCCATACGTATTGACTGGAATTTAACCCATAAAGGAAACTACCACTATCCATGCTGTGCATGTAGGGAATATATCCAAGTTTATCTGGACCGGACAACACGGACTGATATTCTGAAAAAGTGAGACTAACGTCTGTTATTTTTGTGTTGACAAGTTTTGGTGCTAGTAATTTTAAATAGGGTTTTGCTGATAAAAATAATTCTCTATTACTTGACAGCAGCGGATCGGCCATGTTTTTGTCAGGAAAAGTATAAATTACAATTTCATCTATATGAATTCCATTGTCAACAAATGAATTCAATGCGGTAGTGCTGTCGCTACCACCGCTAAACCATAGTCGAACATAACCATATGTATCTCTTATTTCCTGTGCTCGTAGTCTTTTAAGTTCAGCTAATGACTCTGTGGGTTCTGTAAAAAAATTACTAGACGCAAACACATCTTCGTACCAATTGAAATACACAGTAGCGTGTGGCAATGTTCTTTGATACACCAGTGCATCTAACTTAACTGGGAAACTAATTACCGAATTTGTTTCGTGATTGAGAACGTCCCAACTTAACGGACGAGTGTTATATGCAGGGTTATCTATTGCTAGTATTTTATTAAGGAAAGGATCACGCATACTGTGCCAGGTAACTAGATATAACCAGTTGTTTAAATTTTGTAGTGTGTTTGTTAAAAGCCCAGATAAAATAGCGAGGCTCATTGCTATCGTTTATAATAGTGTGTTTTGCTATTGATGAGTGCATCGCTATTGTGCCTTCATCTGTTGGAAATACCCCGTCTTCTGCGCCTTCCAAATACCATGTTGCTCCTTTGGGCCACTGTGCATGGAAACTCACCTGCATTATTTTATGCCCTTCTTCCAACGGAATGTCTCTATGAGGTTCTACATAGCCGCCAGGATCCAGTTTAAATATTAGACTTCGTGAGATATTATCCAGCCCTAAAACTTCTTCAAGTACGCTCATAAAATACGGCATATTATGCGCAGTTTCGGTCCAGTCATACTCAGCACTCTGCTTATGTGAATCAGTGACTTGACTATGTGCATTCCAGGGATTAGTTGCACTCACACCATAAAGTGCAGATGCGTACCAATCTTTCGTATTGGTGGAGTCATACTTTTGGTAGTATCGAACAAATAAGTTGTTGTCTTCTACTGCTTTTAGCTCGAGTTTAACACGGGCTGCATCGAATGTTTTGTTTAACACAAGGTATGGCAGTTGGCTTCCGTTTAGTATAAAATTAAACAATGCTTCATCATGTTGATTAACAACAGGCTGTGTTGTCACCTGCTGAATAAAACTGTTTACCGATTCTGGAAAAGTATAATTCATATCACAACTCCTGTTAAACTCACTGTGATTTTTGGAACTACTCCTTGATTAGCACTTAAATGCCATTGCCCCAACGGAATATCATAAACATCTGCCGCGGTCCAGTGGCTTTTAATTTCATTGTCTAACTGCAACATGTGTCCCCAGTGCCAGTCTGACACCATCAACAATTTACGTTTAACTATTTTGTCGTGATGTTGCGGGAAACGTTGGTTCCAGCCATCCAGGGTGTCACGGTGCCAGGGTATACCATGTCCTGGCATGTATACTATTAATCTGGCTAATACGGTAAGTGGATCGAAACCCATGCTAAACAGTTTGGGAAAACCTATTAGGTTCTTGATATCTTCATTGGTGTTGCCATGTAAACCCCAGTTGTATTCAAAGGTGTTGCCTTGATGTCGACCCACTTCCACGGGCAGTGCCATTTCTTTATTACTAGCGTCGCTCAAAATGTCTCTAGGATGGAACCACTTCTTCTGGCAGGTTTCTTCATTTTGTAAAATGTACTCTACAAATTTATCAGCGTAATCGCTAGTAGGCGGTGTTGTGGCGCCGTTAGCCGTGGCAAAATCAACGTATTGTTGACTACGTTGTTTGGTATTGTAGTATATCCAAGGACTTAAATTAGGCTGTTTTTGCATTAGTAAGATTTATTTCGTTCAGCGCACTGGTTCCCTCTGGAGTATTACCACTCCAGTGCAGTGTAATTTTAGGATTAATACCTGCGTTAGCACTGCCATGATAGACACTTGTAGGCAATCGCCACAAGTCACCCGCTGTCCAGGGTTGCATCACATGATTCCCCAGGTGGAAGAATTGTCCCCAATCCCAGTCATTGACAAAAATCATGTAACGTTCCAGTGTTTTAAAGTTACCCCAGGCTGCAGGATTACTACGAAGGAAACTACTAAACGTGTCGCAGTGACTGGGAATACTATGTCCAGGCATTTGCACAAACAAACTCATACTCTGATCTTGCATACCAAACATTTTCTGCAATGGTTCAAAGTGTTTGCCCAAGTCAGCATCTTTAACTTTAAAATATTGCGTGTTGTGCTCGTTAAATCCGTTGAACTCAAAGTGTTGACGTGCTTGTTCGTATATCGGAAAATCATTAACACTGTCAGTACTGTGGTATATTACACCAGTCTCAAAATCCATGCGCCACCATTTTTGTGGTGTACCATATTGTCTAGCAAAGTGTAGACTCCAGGCTTCTAACTCAGCCCAGTCGTAATCCACATTACCCATAAGACTATCACCATCATTGTGATCTTTCTTTTGGGCATCCCAGTGCCAGTTACCTGCTTCTACAATATTTTTAGGTACTGCTTCTTTAGGGTGTAACTTTTCTTCACTAAATTTGTGGCGCATTGGATACATTATATTATTTTCTCATTGCATTGACTGCTTTTTCCCATGAAGAACGAATGTCTTCAGCACTTTGATCCCAGTTAATCTTCAAAGTGTTGTGTGTTGCAGTGTTAATTGCACTGGCAGTGTTAGCATGTGCTGACATCATATCTGACTTGACTTGTGCAACTGCTTTGGCGTCTGCGTTAATCATCAACCATACTGTGTCATAACCAACTGTCAGGAAACGATTAGCTGGATCCTTTGCGTTTAAGCCAGTCAAGCCATCTGCGCCTGCTGAGTTCATAACGTAATGACACTCACCGCCTGCTGCCACAACTTCCTTAACCCACTTTGCAGTGAAGAAACCATAGTCAACTTCGCCGTTAATTAGTGCAGTTTTCAGATCACCTGTACCGTTGTATGTAACTGGGCGATGCTTTGTACCGAAACTCTGATTAACTGCTTGAACTGCGCGAGCAAATGCATAGTCAGGAGTCGTGTGTCCTACTCTGGAACCAACGCCTTTCTTAACAAAGCCCACTGCTGTAAATGCAGGATCAATGCTACACACACGCATGCTGTCACTGTTGTAACGAACAACTTCTGCATCCTTGAATGCTACTGTTGCACATCCAGCGCCATCACGGCCTGCTGCTTCAAAGTCGCTAGCCCAGGGAAACAACATCGGAGTTGTGGCCTTGCTTAGAATTGCATACGCTGCACAGTACTGTCCCGGACTCACAAAATCCACTGACCTGCCTGCTGCCAAGTCTTTAGCATATGCGCCAGACTCCACACTAAAGCCACCTGTCTTACTGCCAGTATTTAATACTGTGACATCTGCAGCTGACGCCGTTGTTGCTGCAACTGTCAGCGCAGCTAGAATTAATATAGACTTCATCATTTTTTGTTTATTTGTTTCTTTAAATATATAGATCAACCATTCTGTAGCTTAATTCCCAGACACGATCGCTGATTAAAAAACCAAAAATCAATGCAGTGGTATCAAACCGTCTTAGTATTAGTCCCAATGGTAACAGGACTAACATGCATGATAACACAAATAGCAACTGCATGTCAACATGCGATTGCCACAAGGTTACCAAAACTAAAAAACTCAGGATCGAAATCCTAAAATTTTGGTTGTTCATTTTCAAGAACACCAAAATACGTGTAGCCAATGGCCAGGCAAATAGAATGCCTGCCATTGTGGCAAATAATAAACCGGGGACAATGCCCATAAACATGGCTGCTGCAGATTCTGGTGTAGCTACAAAACCAGTAGATTCCATCAAGTTCAGTGCCATTGCTTCACTTGCTACCAACGGTAAACCCAACACCAACAACGGAACCAACTGTGTGATTGCCCCTGCATTGTTTGCAGTTTCACTTGCTAGTATACGTTCTTTCGGATCAGTTGTTCTCCTACAGGACACTGCATAGGCGAACTGCGAGCTTAACACAGTGGTGAGCCCCGGCACCAAGCCACCTATCATACCAAGTACACTGTATAGTGATAAATTTCCCAGGTGCATTTTGGGAAACGACAAAGACAGTTTGTGCACAATTTTTGTTACTGGCTTTGACGCAAATTGCAGTAACTGGGGCACAGCAAACAAACATATAACCGCAGTTTCTACTGGCAAGCCTTGGTATAACTCAACGACACCAAAAGTAAGTATAGATGCGTTGAGTGAGGTATTCCAGCCAACTGAGCCCAGCAACAGCCCCAGTGCCAACAGTACCAACGTGGCTCTGACAGAATGGCTACCAGTAGTACATATAAATGCAGTTGCTATAATTAACAACACAATAATAAATTCAGTTCTGTAGAACCAAGCAACACTCTGTAGGTAAGGCAGCACAGCAATACAAGAAACAATTGCAACTAGTGATGCAAAAGCACTGCCTAGTGCAGTACTACTAGCAGCATAACTAAAGTCAGCTGTCGAGTGCAGCCTTTTGGATTCTATCACAGTGGGCATACTACTTGCCTCGCCAGGAACCCCAGTATACAAAGAAGTAATAGAACCAACAAACTGACTTAACTGTGTCATAACTGCATAGCATATGATGACATCAAGAGCAGTCCAAGCACTGATAAAAGGCAGCAGCACCACCATGGTCAACAAGTTACCGAATCCAGGCAACAGTCCACCTATGACTCCGGCTGTTACTCCAACTAGTATAGCAGTGGTGTGAAAATCAATCAACAAATACCCTCGTGATCTTTCCGTCGCTGTATGTGCCAAATGTAACCAAATCGTATTTTTCCATAGACTCGGCGTATGCATCTAGCGTGTGGGAAACTTCCCGCTCAACACGTTCATTTAGTTCAGCGGTTAATGCCTGTAGTTGTTCTTCATCTAGTGTGGGTTTTTCCAAGCCGCCTGTTAACTTACTAAAGTACTGTCTAAACAACTGCGCTTTCATCACGTCTCTAAACTGCATGCTACTGTTAGATCTAACAATTTTCAGCTTTGTCCAGGTATTGGGATCAACTATACCCGTAGACAGTTCGGCGTACAACTCGTCCAGGTTTTCAACCTCAAATTCAGGTTTAATCAGTATGTATGCATCTATCCATTTGAGTCTGTGTAAGCGTTGGTAATCAGGGTCAGCAGCAGGGCTATTATCCAGGTAAACCCACAGGTTAACTGCACCCTGACGTACGCCAATACGATAGAGCTCCTGATACATATTGATGATGGACTTATAGGTCTGTCCAGGTAGTCCTATGATAAGTTGCACGCCAACCAAGTGTTTTTTACCTTCAGGCAAGTTATTGCTCAAACGTTGGATAAGCTCAACGTGATCTGCCCAACTTACACTGGGACGGTTGATGTTTGCCAGCACTTGATCATCAATGTCTTGTAGTGATACGTGTGCTCTGAAATCATAAAGCAACGACTGTGTGTACATCAAATGATAAGTTGCTTCTTTTTTTAATTTAGGAGTGTTGTGCACTCTAAACTTAAAGATACGATTGGGATCATACAAACTGATACCGTAGTCGAATATCTCAAGGTCTTGCGGCCATTGTCCAAAGTTTGCATCTGCTTCTCGCACCATGATGTCTAGGTCATGGAAGAAATCCAGCTCTGCTTTCCAATCTTGATTGCGACGCTTTACTTTCTTTGTTAAGTTCTGACTCCAGTCACAAAAACTACAGCTATACATACAGCCACGTGCAAATTCAATCGCCATGACAATTTTATTTTTAGGAATGCCACGTGCAATCAGTGAGTTAACACTGTCAGTAACATCTTCTTTCTGAATTAAAAAACTGCTTGTGTCCAAGTACTCTTTGTCTGCAATAATTTCAAAAGGCCATAGATGATACCCAGGCTTTAGATTCTCCACCATGTTAATTAATGGTGTAGAAGCAGGGAGAGCTCCACTATGTCTGTCAATCAGTAATTGAAATGCAAGCTCCCCATCTCCATAGCAAACGTAGTCAACATACGGATGACGATCAAAATAATCAGTCTCAGTCTCTTTATGTGCAATTAATTGAGGACCCCCCAACACAATAACGGTGTGTGGCAGCGCCTGTTTAATATCACGAGACAAACGCATTTGATGTGACTCGTTCCAGACATATACACTAAGTGCAACTACGTCGGGCTTATCAGCAATAATTTGTTCCAACTGGACGGCATATGTATCCAACATTGTGAAGTCACAAGGTAACCACTCTACATCGGCGGTTTTGCCGTGCAACATGTAGAATGCCTTGATAAAGAAATATGCGGGATTGACGTAGGTCTCTCCGTGGTATACTTCACCGTTGGGTCCGTTCGATACAAATTTAATCTTCATAAGTTAAGCCAAAACACAATTATACACTATTATGTGGTATATGTCAATTTTAGCTTGCTACAGAAATGTAGCTACGGCTGGCGTTCGAAGTATAACATACTCGTAAAGGAATTTCACTATTCCTGGCGTCAGAGTTAGTCCGGCGTCTATAAGGCGCTGCTCAGTTTATTTATATGGATTCGTAATATAACTGGGATAATCTTAGTGAGTTATCTGAACGAACCTTTACGAGTGTTTACAGTAAACTCCATGAGTTTCTTAACGATCCTCAATGATTCTTTATAAATTTCATGAACCTTAATAATAAGAACGTTTTCGTTAGATGCTTGAGCCATACGACACCCTAACCGGAATGTCGTATGAACGTTCGTTGAGTGTTTTCGCACACACGTTGACAGTAGGTGTTTTTCGTATCACGTTTCTGGGCTCTGCTCCTTACCCAACCTACAGCGATTTTTAAAGAGACCTCGGTGTCATGTGTCTCTATGAACGTATAGATACGATTATGCATTAATTTGCATCAACCTGTTCCGATTATTCCAACGTTTCTTGCCAGTGGGCAGACGTTTTAAGGCATCCTGACATCATCAGGGTAGGGAATAAAAGCCCCCGTCACAAGCGGGGAATTGTACAGCGGGTCACGTTCCTAACCTTGAACAGCAGATGGCGACTCAGCTCTGCTAAACTATGTTGTGAGAAATGTTATTATACTACTTTGTTAAAAACTTTGCAATAAATTTAGAAGAAAAATCAACCACACCTTTATGCGAGTAATCATACAATGACGAGACATCGTGGTGGTACTTGTGCATGAACAGTGGATTGACCCAGCGTGATAAAAATAAATTATTAGTCGCTTTTTGCTCACTTGTTGAATTAGGATCATGACTAAATGCGTTGATGCAAAAGCCAGTTAGTATTGACAATACTGCCGCCAACAAACAAGACAAAAACAGTGTCTCATTTATTAAAAATGTACTAGTGTGAAATAGTATTGGCACTGTCCATTCGATACGTCGGTATGTTTTCAAAAAAGGATACTTTTTTAAAATGTCTGTCGCAAAATATGCGCCTGCTCTTGGAGGCTTGTATGTTAAGATCCACGTAACAAATGCATGCAATCTTCCATGTACAGGACTATGCGGATCATTGTCAGTGTCTGCATATTTGTGATGTAGACGATGTATCATTACCGATGCAACTGGGTCGCCAAAAAAACAAATTGACGCAATCACAACGGATAATTTAGGATACCAACTTTTCGGATCAAAAGCGGCGTGGGCTAGTAGTTTATGAATACCTATACTGAACCCTAATTGATGAAACGGGTAATATAGTATTAACCCAACTAGAACCCAAACATGAGAATCATGTGTTAGCACCATGTACAGCAAGTACATGATAATTGTGGGCAACACTAGAAAAAATTTAATAAAGTTATAATATTTAGAATCCATGCTGCTTTAACTCCTGCACTAATTGTTCTGCTTCAATGTTGTAATAGTCAACTCCAATTGATATCCTAGCGTTGCCACTGCCAAAGCCGTGCACACTATGCCAGTCAGCATGATTAAACATGTACCAGGTAAAAGGTTTCATTACCACGGATGCCACAGGCTCTATTTTATCCAGATCAGGGATACGCATGGGGTCAATTACTGCAAAGTCTTCTGTATTTTGATACCAGCGAGTTTCCTGCTGGTTTGCCTGTAATAACATCATTAACGAGCACTTACGGTTGTGCCCTTTGTGGACCGGTAACATCGTGCCGCCTTCACTAATCTGCAGTATGCCCTTGGGCTCCCCAGGAGCAATTTCTTTTAAAAAACCAGGTAGCACTGTATATAATTCATGTTCATAGTGTGTATTTAAAAAATACTGCTTGAACTCAATAGGTGACTGACCTGGAAACTTTTCCAATACTTGCCTCTGTCTGCGTAGCAGTTCTCTAGTTTTCACTGCGCCAATCATCCTGGTCAGTTGTATAGGGTCCTTGCCACTATTATAGTTGAATCGACGTTCAAAGTAATCCTTATTGGCTAAAACTTCTGTCAATATTTCTCTAGTAACTACGTCGCCAAAATTTAATTTAGTCTCGTAGCAAAACTTATCAACATTAGTTCCTGTTTTTAACGCGGTTACAGTCATGACAACTTTTTTAACAGCCAAACAATTGAATAGCCGGGATCAAATTCATACCAGCGTTTGCTAAATTTGTCTTTATTGGCGATATCATGATGATCTTTATGTGTCCATTCGCCACCCATCGGGGCAATAAATTCTAGGTACCATCTGTCAGTAGCTTTGTTATTAGTATGGCTGTAATTTTTATGCAGTCTGTTGCACAAATGAATAGTAAACAATGGTAGCGCATACACATACAAGAATAAGTTTGTATTAATAGCCAAAAGTGTCAGTCCATAAACAATACCTACTGCTAGAAAATATTTATGAAGTATACGCTGTCTATTTTCTCGTAACAAACCAATAGCTAGCCTGTTAAATCTAGTGGAAGTAACTTTGTACCCGCCAACAAAGTAAGCCTTAAAACCTTTGACATGTGGGTCTAAATCAGTGTCGCTATGTACGTGATGTGCACTATGCATTACTCTCCAATGTACTGGGCTAGTATAAAAGTAGGCAGCAGGAATCAGAGAAAATATAAAAACCAAACTTCCATTGGCTTTAAATGCATCATGACAATAATAACGATGTATTACTGCACTAAACACAGAAGCCACAATGATGTGTGTTGCTAATGAAGCCCATAACCAGGGCGACGAGCCTAAACTTACTATATAGATAGTAGCAATTATTGCCGAAATAAAAATTATAGAGTCGCTCCGCTGTGTCTGCATTAACATTTTAGTAATCCTTTTATCACGTATTTATGGCCAAACTAGTTACATACGCGATAACAGATTTTCATAAAAACTATTCATGTGTCCTTGTAGTCTGCTCTTGAGGTGATCTATTAAGTCTCTGGCTAATTTAAAATCACCAGCTCTAAAACTACCAAGCATCTGTTGATGTAATTTTTTTGTTTCTTCTAAATTTTGAAAATCCGTGAAGCTGATAGCTTCTATATCAATAATACAAAAACACTCGATATCCTCACCATTAACATGAATTGTGTCTACTTCAAGAAATGTGTGTTTGTCTGCCAATGATTCTAAATTTTTTCTACCAAATATAATGTTCATTTTTATTCCACTGTTAAAACTATAGCTGAATTTCTGCCACCAAACCCAAAGCTGGTTTTAATAAAACTACGCTTAGTCGTTAATGTATCTGCTGTGACTATCCTATGATCACTTACCATAGTATTATACAACGAACCATTAGATTTTACAATGCCCTTTGCTAGATTTTTAATACTATGTGACAACTCTACCAACCCACACGCTGCCATACTGTGCCCAACGTGTCCTTTTGCACTGGATAGCAATGTGTCCTGGGGCATCAGCTGCTTGAAAATGTCATACTCTGCAATGTCACCTGCTGGCGTTGCTGTAGCATGCGCATCCCAATGAGAAAAATCTTCTACATGCAAATCTGATGCTTTGATGACACCTTTAATAAAATCTGTTAATTTTCCAATATCGCTTGGTGCTACCAGACTGGTAACTGCTCTTGACCCAACTGATTTAATAGTTGCTATTACTGGAAGTTGCTTGTTTCGTGCAACACTGCGTTTGCAAAGCATTACATACCCACCACCATCTGCCATAGCAAGCCCATTGCGACTCGAATCAAAAGGTCCTTTGTACTGTTCGCCTCCATTTGCCAGAGCATTCAGACTATGAAAATAGTACAAAAAATAAGGAGCAGTTGGTTTCTCAACTGTAGCAACCAATACAACATCACCAGATTCTACCATAGGGATAGCCATTTCTATAGACTTCAGGCCTGTTGCACAGGCAGCATCTATACCAAATATGTCCTCAGCGTTGTCGAATGCATTTAAAAATAAACTAGTAGAACTAACCCCAAGTGCGTCCAATGCCATGCTAGGTTTAACTCTGCGTTTATTTAATATTTTTTCTTCTATGAACGTCTGATTTTTAGCACCGGAGTCCTGAACAGAACTAGATAATATTACTTTATTGACATGAATAGTCAACTCAGCAGGAACATCGGATATTAGCTTTTTTACTAAATCGCTAAAAGAACCTGGTAAACAAAAGACCCACTGATTATTTTCTGTTAACTTGGGCTGAACATTCTCTGTAACTGCATCAACAGATCCACACGCAATGATGACAATATCATCATTCATCGCAAATTAATCTCTTCTACCTTATATGCATACGGATTGTAATATGTTCCGGATTTAGTGATAGATTTTCTAACATTCGTCGCAGGTAAAATTCTTACATCATCACATATAGTCACATGATCCATAATCAATACATTAGTTGATATATTACAAAAACTACCGATAGTTGAATCTCCAGCAACTGTAACAGTTCCTGAAAAGAAGCATCCGTCCCCTACTTTAACACCCTCTGCAAAATTGCATCTTCCGTGTACCATAACATCTTTTCCAAAGTCTGCAAAGTACGCCATAACCCCGGGATAGATAAAACATCCAGGACCAAAATTAGAATGCTCATGCTTTACTGCTTTGTACTCAGTATCTATATAGCTAAATCTATCATGGGAACGATCGTCGAGTAATTTTGAAATAAGTTTACGTTCTTGGAAATCCTTAGAAACCAAATTGATATATTGGTATTCGTCGCTAGACTTCATTATAAAATCTTTCGGGTCAATGCGCAGTATTTCTACAGTTGAATCAGCATCATGCATAAAGCGTGTCAACATTAAAAACGTCCGTGTATCGTAGCTGATTGCCATCAATGGCTTGTTATTTTTTATTATCATTTTTTTCTACCGAATCTTTAATTTGTTGTAGCTGCTCATCAGTTAGTGCTCCGTCGTCAGCTTCGTATGCTGGTTTCTTTTTACCAAATACTGAGTCCCAGTTACTTGCAAACTTTTCTTGCTTAACACTGTATGGTCTCGGAGCAGACCCTTTTCCACCGTCACTCATTGCGAAAATCCTTTATCTCTCTTAATACTTGCTGCACCCCTATTGCTTGATAGTAACAGTCTGCCAGTGCGTTGTGTGCTTCTGCACGTCCCGCCTTGCGCGGCTCGCCTATCACTTTGAACAGTGTGCGACTATCTCTGATCTGCCAGAACTGCCAGTTGACTGGTACATCCAACATTCTAAACAAGTTTTCTAAAATCACAAAGTCAAAAGTCGGACCTTGTGCCCAGATGCTGTCGACACCCACCATGTACTTGTTTAGACTTTTAGCGAACTCTATTAGTCCAACCCTTCCGTCTTCACCCATAGCTTCTTCACGAACGCTGTCTTCTTGTCTGCCCCACCAGGCTAGTGTGGAATCATCTGCTGTCCTGCCCAGTGTGAATTGCTCGTCAACATCGAGCCTCTGATAGAATCCACTATGTGGCTCCAGGCCAGGGTTATATGGATCGAACTTGATTGCGCCAACGGTCAGCACAACACACTCGGGACGGAATCCTAGTGTTTCAATGTCCAACATGACATCCATATTATGCGTCCGGTTCTATCTTAACGGACAACGGATATCCGGAATCTCGAGCCAACAGTGTTACTTCAACACCTTTTTGTTCTGCAATCTCATACGGCAGTACTGCAACAACCGCACTACCAACTTCATGAATTTGTTTTGTTACATCAAATGCAGAACTTTCGTCATAGCCAAAAATTATTATAAGACTTTCAACAACAAATTCCATAGTAGTCACTGCATCATTAATATAAATGACTTTGAATTTGTGTGGTTCTTTAACACTAAGTTTGGGTTTAATTTTTGCTGTTGGTTCTGCTGCTGCCATAATTGATTCTCAGTTAAAAAGTGAGGGAACTATATCTCTCACTGTGCTCTTACATTATATTACTTTTCAAACATAATTGCAATCTTTTTTGCCTTTTGTTCTTCCGGAACAATCTGCTTTTGGCTTAGAACATTTTTTTGGGCAAAGTCTGACTGTTTATGTGTTTGCGCCAGCGTTGTTTGGCTGCGGCTGACTTTTTCTTTTTGCGGGTGGTTGGTTTTTCGTAGAACTCTTTATCACGGACTTCTTGCATCTTGTCAGATTCCATGATTTTCTTCTTGAATTTGCGTAGGGCTACTTCCCAGCGATCGTCTTTAACTAGTATTTTCATATAATTTATTTATTCTCCGTACACGAACTCGGCAGGTTCGTTATCGTTAATTACTCCCTTGGATATTACCACTTTGGTAACATTGCTTTGTTTAAGTGACATCATGGTAAATTGATATGGTAATAATACCTTTTCAATTATTGCCCTAATGCTGCGGGCGCCGGTTTCCATTTTGTATGCTGAATTGGCTATTGATATTACTGCATCGTTGTGGAATTCTAAATCTATACCATCTACAGAGAAATAGAATTTCATCTGCTCCAGCGGACTGTTTTCCAAGTCCAACATTACAGACACCAAGTCGTCAACTGATAATTTTTCGGTATGAACTGCAACCGGGAACCTTCCGGTAAATTCAGGAATCATACCATATTTTGTAAAATCGTCCGGAGAAACGCCATCATAGTCCATTTCTCCCACTGCACTTGGTGAACTACTAAACCCAATAGTTGTTCTGTTTTTTGCTTTGATTATTTTATCCATGTCAATAAATGCGCCGGCTGCAATAAACAATATATTACTAGTGTCTATCTCCGATACTGACGATGTTTTTTTATTAGGGACAGAACATATAGTCCCTTCAACTAATTTCAATAATGCTTGTTGTACTCCCTCACCATTGACGTCTTTGGTGGCAGTATTGTTTTCACTTTTGCGACTTATTTTATCTATCTCATCTATAAAGATAATTCCTTTTTGTGCTCTCTCAACATCAAAGTCCGCTGCTGCCAACAACATACTGATAACACTTTCAACATCATCTCCCACGTAGCCTGCTTCTGTTAGGGTTGTTGCATCTGCTATTACAAACGGAACATCAATAAATTCTGCTATGCTTTTTGCTAATAATGTTTTACCAGTGCCACTGGGTCCAAATAATAACACGTTGGATTTATCTATTTTTATCTTTGGACTTAATAATATACGTTTATAATGGTTTGCGATTGCCACTGACAATGTCATCTTGGCTCTGGACTGTCCTATTACTTTGAGATCTAAATACTCTTTGACTTTCATGGGGTCTAATAATTGTCCTACCCCTGTGCTAATAATAGTCTTTTCTATCCGCTCCTTGTAGATCATGTTGCCGCACAACTCTACGCATTCATTGCATATTGCAGCGTCATCACTGACCACAAGTTTTTCGACTTCCTTTCGCCCCTTGCCGCAAAAACCGCAGCATATGTATTTGATCGTGTTATTTTCTATCATCTATGTATTTAAGGTATTGATATACTTCATCAAAAGAAGGTGATTTGAAAACTTTACCCACAACACTCTCGATTAAGGTCTGCCACTTCGATTCAGTACCGTCACTGACATAGATATTAAAGTCTGTTTGGAATATATTCACTGTGGACAGAATCAGATCTAGCACCATGGGATCAGGTGCTAAAATAAGCAATGACTCTTTGGTTGTATCTGCAATATCTGGTGCGGTTATTAATTGACTGTTCATTTCTTTAGATAGTTTTTAATTTCTTCTTGTTCGATGTCGTTCAGATCGTCAGTGCTAAACTGTCCTGCGTTGATTTTGTCGACTAGGTGTTTGATATACTCTTCATTGTATGCGTAACTGTCGTGTAGATTTTTGTCTAACTCCATCCACTTTTTGCTGTTCCATTTATACAACTTGCTGGGAAAGAAGTCAACACGCAAAAATGTATCACCTTTATTTGGCAAAGTCGGAAACTTTATGCCGAATCCCGCGTTTGTTGGTGTTCCTAAATTATCAGCTTCTATCTGTTCAGGAACTAGTAACTTTGGCACTTGTAACTTTGCCACTTGTTCTTTTAGTGCCACGATCTCTTGATCTTTTTTAGCCAACAGACGTTGCTTAGATGCTATCAGTCCTTCTAATCCTGTTGTCTTATTAGTTTGTAGTATTGTGTCGTATTCTTCTACAGGTACTTTGACTTCTACTATTTTTTCTACTTCAACAATCTTTTCAACAATCTTTTCAACAATCTTTTCAACTTCGACTATTCTATCTACTGGGACTTCTTTAATTACTTCAACTATTTTCTCTATGATCTGCACTGAGTTTTTTGAATCGATTATGCTCTCTTCAGTATCCTGGATGTTGGAGTCTGTCTCCAAACTAGTCAGTTCTAGATTCACGTCGTCGATATCGACTGATTGCGTATTCGTACTATCATGCGTGTCTACTTCTATTTTCTCTTCTTTGTCAGTCGGCTCTGCATTATCTAACAGCACTTCAGGCTGTGGATTTTCCTGTTTATACCACTGCCAACTCATCTGACTTGCTAGTAGCAATAACACAGCCAATGGATCGAATACAAAGATAATGATTATAATTACCCAGGTAACAGCTTTTTCAAGCATGTTATTATCTGCTTTTTCGCCATATATAAACTCAGCAATATACTTGATAGGTCCCACTTCTGCTTCTAGTTTACGGTACTCTGCTTGCAGCGTGATGCGTTCTTCGGCCAGCGTGTCAATAGTTGTGTTTGCTGATTTAATACGCTCCTGTTGTGAATCAACGTCGGCTTGAATCTGCGCAGTATTATCAGTCTTACCGATGTTTGCTCTCAAGCGATTGATTAGTTTATTGGACTCTGCAATTTGTGTTTCTACTGCGGTGCGTATACGTTTAATCTCTCTGGCGGCTGCACGAGCTTGTGGATTGTTAGTTGCTTGTTGAATATTAGTCAGCAGCCCCTTACGTTCTTCATTCTTTGCATCTTTCCAGGCAGTGTAAGCTCTGGTACTTCCGCTACCAAATGCACCATCAGGTTTAATTCCAATGATTGCCTGAGCTTTTTTATAGCTTTCTTTGTCACCACTGTCGATATAGCCTGCCACAGTTCGCATGGCAGTATCGATTCTATCTAATTCATCCTGATACAACTTTGCTTGCGAACCAATGGTGTTATTCTGCTCATCGATAGCAGGTTGTATACGAGCATATGCAGTGTCAATGCGCTGCTGTTCCTTGTCAATCTGTGCCTGTACATTAGCGTCAGCGCCTGTTCCACTGGTCTCTAACTGTTTAACACGAAGTTCAGCACGTTCAATCAAGCTGTTTTGTCTGGTAATTTCAGCGTTTATAGTTTCAACTCGGGCAAGACTTCCAGCACTAGCACTGGTCTGCTCGATATGCGCGCTGGATAGGAAACCAAAAATACCCATACTGGTGATAAACATCAGCACCAGCACTGCAACACTTAGATAACTTCTTAACCACCAAGTCGCCCTGTGCCAAAACTTATGGAGCCAGACTGCGGTAACCAGTTTTGCAATTTCCAGTGTGCCGCCCATGATCATAATAGGAATTGCGGCAGCAGCAAAAATAGCCATAAGGCCTGCTACAGAATAGTATATGGCGACTGCACTAATTGACAGTGCAGATACAAGAGTTATTAAGGGAAGAAGCATAAGATATTTATTGTATTGTGATTTACTATGATACTACTACTATACTTAGAAGTCAAATAAACCGGTTGTCCAACTAGGTCCATATTGGTAGAAACACTAACACTTTTTCTTGGTTTGTATAAATAATATTAGTAGAAACACTTACGTAGAAACACTAATACACACATCCAAAGGAAAACACAAAATGTTTAAGAAACTAAAAGAACTCTTACAAG
>TARA_R110000796_G_scaffold219009_9_pt1 | contig 21141 bp, 16 predicted proteins | sample TARA_R110000796 | Tara Oceans TARA_R110000796 (sample SAMEA4397815) | marine metagenome | biome: Polar Biome; feature: [SRF] surface water layer (ENVO:00010504); material: water (ENVO:00002006), including particulate matter (ENVO:01000060) such as... | depth 5 m
TTTGCAGTAATGTTGGTGCTGTGGCCGGTGTGTGTAAAATTAAAATTTCGCGTGCACCATTGGCTAATGCAGCCAACCAATGATCGATACTTGCTACAGTGATTTCTTCCATTGCAACAGGTAACACGTCACCGCTTAACTGCTCGTTAATCCATTCTGCACCAGCTTCATTGTCATGAAATAATATTACTGGGGCAGTTTGCGCTTCTTGGCGATAACGACTAATTAACTTTTCGAGGTAAGTATGCAGTGAGGCTGGGGTTGGTAAATCATAGCTTAGCGCCCCAGTTGGGCATGCATTAGTACAGCTGCCTGCGCCATGACAAAGATAAGGGTCAATTTCAATTTTATGTGCAACGCTACTAATAGCATCAGCAGGGCAAAAGTTTAAACAACGATTACAACCATTTAAGCCGTGCTTATCATGGGCACAAATATCGCTGTTAACTCGGACATAACGCGGTTTATCAAACTCACCAATTAACTCTGGAATACTGGCAATCGCATCGGCAAGTAAATCGCTGTCTTGGCCGACATAAAAGTAACCAGGAGGAAGCATTTCAAGGTTAATGCATGGGCTGTGGCTTAAATCGAGCACAATATCAAAGTGCGCTTGACGAATGGCGACAACGCTTAGTTCGCTAATACCGCTTTCACCTTCAACTTTGACCTGAAACTGGCCTAAAAAACCTTTTACGCTGGCCAATTTATTGTAATAACTTTCGACATCAGTGGCTGCATTCATCACCGCTTCAAGGTGAGTTTCATCTTGGTTAGTGATAGCCTCATTGGCTAAAATGACTCGGCTTGCCATTGTGGACAATTTGTCCGCAGCTAAACGCGCGAGATCTTCAGGCCCAATAATAAGCACATGCCCCTGGGTGGTATAGCTAACAGTGGGCGGAATTAAATTTTGCAAAATCTGCGTATTCGCCATCACCTGTTGTCGTGCTTGTTTCAGCTGTGGCTGGTTTTTTCTTATACTCATTGCGTTCCCAATTATCGGTTTTTATACCTCATTAACAGTGATAGCTCATTTCACTGTTCACGCTTATTGCACGTCATTAATTGACATTCACTTGTTCTAAATCTGTAACTAACGACTTTTATTTGTGTCACATTCATCTGGTGACGGTACCGTTATTACGCTTTCGCCTCATCACTGGCGACAGCTTGCTTTAGCAGATCATCATTCTGGTAAAGCGGTTGTTCTGGTTGCGATAACGCCGCAGTTGTTGTTGCATCATTATCGGCTAAATCGATTGAGTCCTCTTCGGCTATCGAGTCGGTTTGTTCGGCTAATTCGTTTGATGCTAATTCAGCTTGATCGGCTATGTCAGTTGGCGCTAAGTCCGCGTCTAATTCTGGCTCAGGCTTTTCTTTTTCAATGACATATCTAAACACTTTACTGGCCAACTCGGCGGATACATCCGCTGACAATAGCGGTTGATTGGTATAATCCAGCGCATATTCAAGTAACCCATCGATATGACCATATTGCGGCTGTTTCCATAATGCTCGTAGCGCAGCAGCTTTAGTGGTTGGATCCACACTTTTGGCCATAAAGCGGGCAAAACTGCCGCCAACTTCAATCGTGTTTGGGTCTGGTAATGCTTCTGGCTCTGCCACCTCATCCGCATCAATTTCGCTAACGTCTTGAGGTGATTCAGCCGTAAGTATGTTGTAGTCATCGGGCTTTTCTTGTGCCTGCTGCAATAACTCTTCTTGCTGAGCCTCTTCAGCAACCCGCTGACGCCTAATTTCCCAACGGTTAAGAAGACCTTCTGCTTTATCGCTCATTGCATATTTCCTGAGCGATTCGCGCTAGGCCCTTCATTTTTACGGCGGTTAACATGCTTGCGTCTATGAGCGCTGATTTCCACTTCGCCGTGACGAGTGATGAATGCCTCTATCCAACAGGCAACGGCGCTAGGCATTGGAATATTGAGCACTGGTGTATCTGACTCTAAGCAACCGGCACTCACGTGTTGGTCGGCAGAGATCATCGCAGGCACCCATGTGCCATCAATCAATTCGTCGCACACAATGAAGAGTGTTGCATTATCCATATCGAGATTGATGCGATAACTACCACGTTGATCTTTGTACAATTCCAGTGGCACCAAAACAGAATTGTCTGGTTGCGGCTCTGTTGCTGGAACCATTTGATCCAGCTCCCAGCGAACAGATGTCCAGCGCCCAACTTGGGTTTGAACCTTTTTCAATGAAACGTACATTGGCCAAATCGTGTCGGTGTGTTGCATGGTAATGCTTACCTCTGACATGAATATGTGTATTGAAATACACTTGATTGATTTGTTTATATCTAAATAGGAGCAAAAATGGTGCCAACTAAAAAGTAAAATTAACTTTGAACTAGATCCCGAAATCCCTCCTAAGAATAGGACAATATGTCCACAGTGCAATTTTAGGTGGGACATTAATACGCGCCAAATACATTGAATTTGTGAAGATTTGCGCCAGATCACGCTTAGACAAGTTGTTTTCAGTTTAGGGAATAATAATTGCTATGATCATCAAGTGTTGAAGCAGGCAAACTCTGCCTATTCTTTCAATCTATGAATGACCCACTAAGAGGCTATCTCGCTTATGACTCAATCTGTTTCAGCCACATCTTTGCAGCGCAATGCAATAAAATTTGTTAAAACCAACACTCAGGTTCCGCTCACCATTGCAGTTAAAGCCATCAACGAACAAGGCCAGGTCGTCGATAAATTTGTCGCCTGCGAACGACCATTAACCGTGTATTTAAATTGGCGCCCTATCGTAACCTTAATGACATTGGGGGCTAAACCAGAGTCACTCACTATTGGCTACTTAAAAAACCAGGGGTTTATTAGCGAGTTAAGTCTATTAGAGTCGGTTATCGTTGATTGGGAAGTCAGTTCTGCGGCGGTGATTACCCAAGAGGTTTCTGAAGATATTGAGCAGAAATTGTCTGAAAAAACGGTGACGTCAGGTTGTGGCCAAGGCACTGTTTACGGTGGATTTTTACAAGGCTTAGATGAGATTGATTTACCTACTCCATCACTCAAACAATCGACTATTTATGCCTTACTCGGCAATATCAATGCTTACAATGAAACCTATAAAAATGCCGGCGCTGTGCATGGTTGCGGAATATGCCAAGACGAACAAATTTTAGCATTTGTTGAAGATGTTGGCCGCCACAATGCCGTTGATACGTTGGCGGGAGATATGTGGTTAGATCAGCAATCGGGACACGATAAGATTTTCTACACCACAGGTAGATTAACGTCAGAAATGGTTATCAAAGTCGCTAAAATGGGCATACCTGTATTGTTGTCACGCAGTGGCGTTACCCAAATGGGCCTAGATTTGGCCATGCAGATGGGTATTACCTTAATAGCTCGTGCAAAAGGGCGACATTTTTTGGTATATCACGGCAGTGAAACAATTGAGTTTGATGCCACTAAAGATTAAGGACGTAATGTGGCCCATTGTTGGTGTATTGCTGGGGTTAAAAAACTCCACGCTAAAATACGGGTCGCTTTATTACCTTGTGTCATCTCGATAGTTTTTACTTCCACTGCATTAAGCTGTTTAAGTAATTGATAACAAGGTTTGAGATTGTCCGACTTTGACACGAGTGACGTAAACCATAGCACTTGGTTGGCATAATCATGGCTTTGCTTGATCATGTTGGCTAAGAATTTTTGCTCACCACCATCACACCATAACTCGGCTTTTTGACCGCCAAAATTAAGCGTAGGTTTAGCCTGACTAACCGCTAACTTACGCGATTGCTGACCATGTTTTTGTTGCTGGTTTTTGGCTAGATTTTTAACTTTTCGTAATGAACCTTCGGAAGCTTCAGCGAGTGAGCGATGAAACGGTGGATTACACAAGGTGACGTCAAACCGTTCATCTGCAGCGATAATATTCTTAAATATATGCTCCGGTTGCGGCTGTAATCTTAACTGTAAATGAGCCGTAATCTTCTCGTTTTGCTGAGCAATTTTAGCAACATTGTCGATAGAAACAGGATCAATATCCGACGCCACAAATTGCCAACCGTAGGTTTGAATACCCAGCAATGGATAAATGCCATTGGCACCAGTGCCGATATCTAACCCTCGAATACTTGCCCCTTTGACTACTTTGCCTTTAACCGCTAATAAATCAGCAATGTAATGCAAATAATCTACTCGTCCTGGTACTGGCGGGCATAAATATCCTTCAGGAATATCCCAACCATTAATGTGATATTCGCTCAGCAATAATGCTGCATTAAGGCTTTTTACCGCTTTAGGGTCAGCAAAATCAATAGAAGGATTACCATAAGGATTTGGACGCACAAAAGCGGCTAGCGCTGGCATAGCAATAATCAATGTAGCAAAGTCATAACCCTGTAGATGGGCATTACGCGGATGTAATGCTTTCGATAACAGAGGCTTATTGGGCTTTACTGAAACAGGATTAACCTTGGTAGCGGATCGGCTTGGCGAGCGCTTAGCACTACTATGCTTGGCTCGCATCGGAGGCGTTGTTGAGCGAGTCATTAATCGTATAAATATTTAGTAAATAATAAGTTCACCACAATAGAGCGACCGACTTCTTGCTCCATAAGGCGGTTGACCGTCTCATAGCATTCGCGGCGGATCTCTTCACGCCCAGATAAGGATTTAACCTTTTCTTCTGACTGATTACCCAAAATTTCAACAATGGCCGAGCGTAACAAAGGATCGTGATGTTCTAAGCTCATTAAATCGTTCGGATCTTTTACCATCAATTCGACACTGATTTTAACAAAGCCTAGCTTTTTACGGTTAGAAATATAGTTAGTTACAATATCAGGCTCAAAACCGTAATAAGCATAATCTTCGACCGCTGGTTCATCTGCAGCATGGACATTAAATGCGAAACAACACAGCATAACTAACGTTGAAACCAATTTCTTCATAGTGAGAGACACCCTTTTAATGTGGAACGTTAATTAAATAAGCCATCGTGCTCACTCCCTAAGAGTGTTTGCTCATCTTTGACATGATAGACTACTGCCGTTGAGATATATTGTAACGAGTTTTAGATGAACGTGACCAGTATTAGCTTTCCTTATGGTGAATCAATTCATTGGTTTTCGCCACAAAAGATCGATTCATTGCTTCATAGCCAACTTAAAGAGTGGCTATTAGCAACCGGAAGTTTGACCCAACGCCTCAAGACACACTGCAAACACTTTGAAGTAAAAGTGTTAGGCGAGCATTTACTTGAGCCTCTGGCGGATGAATTTCCTGCTCAAACTAACCCCGTTTGGGTCCGCGAAGTATTATTGTGTCTTGACGGTACCCCGTGGGTATTTGCCCGCACACTGATCCCACAAAATATTTTAGGCTCTCCCCCCCCTAACGATCAAAGTACTGATGATAAACAGAATTATAATCAGCAAAATGACTTTACTCGCCTTGGCACTCGGCCTTTAGGTGAATTATTGTTTAGTAGCCCAGACATTACTCCCGGCAATATTGAAGTCGCTCAGTTTGAAACCTGTGGCCGGTTAGCTTCCCTAGCCACCAGCTTAAATCAACAGGTTAATAGTAGTTTATGGGGACGTAGACGTTACTTTAACTTGCACGGTTCACAGCTAATTGTCAGCGAAATATTTCTGCCTGCTGCGGTCGAGTACATCAACCAAAGCATTTAACATTAATGCAAATCCGGTCTCGAAAATTTGACTCCGTAATCAAAACAAAAAACGCCCTTACGGGCGTTTCTGTTATTTAGGTACGTAACACTAAACCCGTTTGCGGTGATAACCTAATAGGCCTAGCATCAATACACTTAACCATCCCAAACTACCGCCGCTACTACCACTGTCTGTTGTGGTTGGTGTAGTCACAGCCACTATTGGCGTCGATACAGTGATTGCTTGATTTGCTGTCGACTCATTACCCTGAGAATCGGTGGTCTTTAAGGTAATGGTATAAGTGCCAGCGGCTGTATAGGTATGACTTGGACTTTGCGCCGTACTAGTACTGCTATCGCCAAAGTCCCATTGATAAGTCAAATTACCAAAACCTTGGCTGGAGGTGTTTGTCAGAGCCACAGTTAAGTTAGTCGGTAATAAAGTAAAAGCTGCTATTGGCAGAATAACCACTCGGACTACTTCGGTTGCTGTCACGGTATTACCCGCGCCATCGGTAACAATAACACTGACGTTATAATCACCCGATGTGGAATAAGTATAGCTAGGGGCAGTATCGGTACTGGTGGCATTATTCACGCCAAACGACCATGTATAAGTGTAATCAGCGCCGCCACTCACGACCACATTAAAACTAACATCTGCACCGGTTGCTTGTGCATTAATGTCGGCGACAAGTGTAACCGGTGGTAGCACGCTGCTGTCAGACAAAGCAAATTCAACAGTTGCAGTACTGCTGTCTGTTGCTTGCTCTGTGACTTGCATGGTTAGGCCTAACTCAGGCAATATCAGCCCGGCCTGTGGTTTTAGCGGCGCGCTGTAATCACGGTTGTCATCAAATAGTGGCTCGGCAGCTAAGTGGTTATCACCACTGTATGTACTTTGGGCAAATAAGCTAAATGCTGCATCGCGAATTTGCACATCAGTAGATTGACTGCCAATCAAATTTTGGTCTGCATCAACCACGCCAATTAACCCTTCCCCTGGATGATCAGAGACATTGTTATCGGTTTGATTAAAGTTTTCTAACCATAACAGCACACCGGATTCGTATTTGTCATAAACCAGCCCAGCATCTACACCTTGGTGGCTGCGTAATTGCACAATGTAACGTCTCGCTTTACCAGCAAGACTATCTTCAATACGGCTAAAACCAGATAGCGTTGCAACGCCGCTTGATTCAGCTCCATCGATATAAAATACCGTGCCTTGGTTAGTTAATTGAATATCATCAATCGCCATACCATAACCACCAACTGCTTCATCGGTTTTATAGACCACACTGATTTGCACATCACGACCGGCATATGCACTCAAATCAAAATTTAAATCCACCCAAGAATCGCTTCCATACGCGGTACTAATATTGCTCGATTTACCGCTAATAGAGTGTTTTACCGTAGGGTAAATTGAATTTGTACTATTTGTGTAGCTACCTTCTATTGCAACGCTATCAACCAACACCTGCACATAATCATAATCGTCTTCTATATCCCAATGGGCTTGAAATGATAATGCTAATGGCGTATCTAATGGTAAGGTCACATCAAAAGACATGGCATTATTGATCATATTACCCTGACCTGAATAATACTGATATTGACCCGTTAATGGTGCTTTAAAAGCAACAGCCTCAGCTGGTAGCGCTATAGATAGCTGGTTTACGGCATCTGTATTGACGGCATGGTTAAGTTGCACCGCGGTACCGCTACTGGTTAAATCGGCAAGAGATATATGCTGCTCATTAACCCACTTACCTTTGTATTTTTGCTGTAAGAAAGATTTTGCATATGGGCTAAAACCACTTGGTTGAGCACCAGCAATACTACCGGTCCAGCTACCGCCAGACATCAATGACCAAGAACCTACAGGTGAACCATCACCACTATTAGTAGTGTCGTACTCATCGGGTAAGCCTAAATCATGACCAAACTCGTGGGTGCATACTCCTGCCGCAGCATCGATTGGCTGCACGGTGTAACCGAATATCTTAAGGGCCCGGCCAGGAATAACATAACCATTGGTATTTGAATCGACATAAAAACGATGCGACCAAATTGCATCCTCACCCAATACTCCACCACCAGCTTCTTCACCGATGCTTGAATGAAACAGCATCACGTGATCGATAATACCGTCAGCTTCATCATAATTACCGTCGCCATCGATATCGAAAGGGTCTTCAATATCATAGCTTTCAAGTTCAGTATCACTCATACCGCTTACTGCTTTGGTGACAGCTTCTTTTACTAGCTCTGGGACGGCTTTATCGTTGTCATCGGAGTCGTTGCCACCATAATAAGCGGCATTATTGTCTGCGGTGACCCAGTCTTGTACTTGACCGGTAAAATAAAAACTATTGCCGGACACCGCCTGAAAATACTGATGTGCCGATTGTAGCGTTTGATTACTTGGGCCTGTAAAACCAGTTTCTGAAAATAGCAGTTGCTGATAATGTGATGTTGGGTAGCTGTTGTAATACATGTCCGTATCACCTACGTTAAGCTGGTTAGCATCATGAGGTAAATCAGGAAAGTCTACCAATACAGCTAAAACCTTTACCGTTTTAGTAATATCTTGATCGGCTAAGACTTTGTTATTTGCTGAGGCATATTGAACATTTTTAGTATTTTTTTGCGCTGAGCGTTTAATGCGTAATTGTTCCGCTTTAACTTCAATGGCAGCAGGTTTAAAAGTGGTATTTCGGCCACGGCTTACAAAAGCATCTACTGCAGCTTGTTTTTCAGCTTCACTGGCATCAACACTCACTTCGCCACGTTTAATTAACCAATACAACACTTGTTGTTCATTAATTAGCCCCGCATCAGCAGGAGTGCCTGTTTGTGGAGCAGCAACAGCAGCCATACCGCTACATGCAAGCAATAAGGATGAAACGGCTAACCCTTGATATTTAGTCAACTTACTCATTACGACTTACCTGTATTTGGTGTTGGTTTATGGCATTTTTCAAATGCTTTTTGGCGTTTAGTTATATAATCAGCAACAATTTTATCTATTTGTGCTTGATCCATGTCAGCGGTGATGAGCCCTTTCTTGCGCAAATTTTCAGTTAATTTGGTGCGATCACGTAAAGGTGGCATCGCACTTGGGCCACAATCTTTAATTAATGGTTTGGTTACCACTACAGTGGCTGCTTGTTCGTCTACCTTTGATGCTGCTGACTGATTTTGACACCCTTGCAAGGTCATAAAAACAAGCCCCAACATGACGATAATATATTTCATAATTCACCCCAAACAATAATTACATGACATTAACAGTTGCAACCACAGGGTTACAATTAAATTAGACATTCTTTAATGTAAATAAATCTATTCGATTAAAAATTAATACAAATGGCTATTAACCCAGCGCCCAAAAGCAGCAAGCCGACTCTGTTGAGTCGGCTTGCTGCAGTTACTTGGCACAATGTTTATCTATAACAATTTAGCTTAATTTACCGTGGAGTTGATATAATTTGATATTCCATCCAGTAACATTTGTACTGATATCATCACCAATACCATCCCCATTAGTCGCTCTACCGCTATTAAGCCTTTCTCACCAAGGATACGAGTAAACAACTTATAGAACATTAAAATAACGGCACTCATGCCCCATGCTGAAACCAACGCAATAGTCCAATCTGTCATGCGGCTGCTATCTGTGTGCGCCAATAGTATCAAGGCCGCTAAAATAGATGGACCAGCCATTAGCGGAATAGCCATCGGAACAATAAAAGGCTCTTCACCAGCAGCTAATCCAGCCACGCCACCCGGCGAAGGGAAGATCATTTTAATCGCGATTAAGAATAAGATAATGCCGCCCGCAATGCTAACGGATTCAGAACGTAAATTCAGAAAATTAAGAATAGCTTCACCAGCATACAAAAACGACAACATGATAACCAACGCAAATAGCAGTTCGCGGATTAAGACTTTACGGCGTTTTTTGGGATCAATATGCCGCAATATGGAAGCGAATATAGGTAAATTACCCAGCGGATCCATAATCAAGAACAACATGACGGCTGCAGAAAAAATATCCATGGACAACAATCTTTTAATTAACAAAATATGGGCTACATTGTATACCCAACGCAGTAACATAAGCGATGAAAACAGCCAGTTTATTGATTATTACAAGGCGTTAGTTGTTAATAATAGTGAACAATGCCTCATCACAAATAGCCACATACGCTTGCCAAAGTGATGACCTGAGAAAGTTTTTTGGCTTTAACGTCAATGACTAGATCTGCATTCTCTATAAGTTATAAGTAAATTTTTCAGCTTGAGATATTCACACGCTACAATACTGGTTTAAAATGGTATACTGCGTTGTTTTTTTCGATTTATTTCTGGATAACATGCTCTATCTAATCGCTAGCTGTATTGCACTGCTGTTTGGGCCACTTTTTTATCGCTTCTTTTCATCAGGTAGCGGATTACAAAAAGGCCTAGATGGATTTATATTCGTCTCCCTTGGCGGATTGGTGCTCATTCATATTTTGCCAGAACTGTTGGAGCATGGTGGGTTTATCACGCTATTGTTTGTCATGCTTGGCGTTTGGGGCCCGACAGCCAGTGAAAAACTGTTTCATCGATATTCAGAAATCACCCACAACATCACCCTCACTCTCGGCATTGGCGGACTATTACTGCACACCATTACGGACGGTGGAGCGATGGTATTGGCACAACAAGAAGGCAATTCGACACTTCTAGCCTTAGGCGTGATCATGCACCGCCTACCTGTTGGTGTCGCCATTTGGTGGTTACTCAAACCTCAAGTCGGCACTCGATGGGCTAGCGCCGTTTTAGCTGCAATGATGGTATTAACCAGCGTCGGCTACTTTGCTGGCGAACATTTGTTAACTCAATTAAGTCTTGAAAACACGGTTTACTTGCAAGCCTTTGTTACCGGTTCCATTTTGCACGTTGTATTACATCAACCACATGGCCACCAACAAGAAGACAAGCAAGGTCAATATCAATACCAAGCAGGCATTGGCAGCCTATTAGGTTTAGGGTTATTAGCCCTGCTACTGCTGATGGATACTGGCGGCCATGAACACGCTCATAAAGACCATGGTTCAGAGCAATTCGTTAGTTGGTTACTGACTATTTCTCCGATCCTATTAGGCAGTTACTTTATCGCCACAGCGAGGTTTGCATCAGGATTACGACCATCTCATCCTTCCCTAGGATTACGTTGGTTACAGCGTTTAGCCGGACCTGAAGCATTGTTAATTACCTTATTACTATTGGGCCCTTGGTTTGCGCTTTACCAAATATTGGGGCTATTAGCTATTGGGGCACTAATGACACTGACAAAAGTTGATATAACAGATCCGCACCCAACACTATCAGAGTCACCTTGGCGCTTTGGCTTTAGCCAATTAGTCGACCGAAGTGCCCCCTGGATTATCCTTAGCTTAGTATTAGCAAACTTGATAGGTCATCCATCTGTTCCGCTTGAGAACCCCGCATTACAGGTATTTATTTTACTATTAGTCTTTTTGCCGATGCGTTTTTGTAATTTAGGCACGGTAATTTTGGCACTTGCCTTGGCTTACAGTGGTTGGAGCCAAATTGCTGTGGCATTTACTTTACTCGCAGCGCCGGTACTCAGCATCGGCCAGTTGAAGTTAATGAATTGGAAACAAGGACTCATGTTAGGCGGGATTTTACTGGTAGGATTAATGGTGGCAGATCAACTCACTCTGAGCTCATCATTAACATTACAGTTACCTGAATCGGTCAATATACTTGGTCTAGTAGCAATCGTTTTATTGTTTGGCGCCAGCTTATTGCGACTTGGACCTCGAAAGTTTTTAAGCCGTTTGATGATCAACTTAAAATCAGCACCACATAGCCATGACCACGGCCATCATTCAGACACCAAAGCTGCACATCATCACGAGTCAGCTGCGCCACATAAGCATCATCATTAATCATAATCGATTTATTAGGTTATGATGGCGGTGTCGATATTTTTAAGGGGCTGCCATGTGTATTTTATTTATTGCCGTTGAGGCGCATCCGGATTACCCCTTAATTGTCTGTGCTAATCGCGATGAATTTCATCACAGAGCAACCGAACCTGCCTACCGTTGGGCAACAACACCAATCATTATCGCTGGGCAAGATAAACAAGCCGGTGGTACTTGGTTAGGAATTAATGAACAGGGTCAATTTGCTGGGCTAACTAATATTCGAGCAATCGAACAGCAAGATGGCGTACGCAGTCGTGGAGAGTTAGTCGTTGACGCGCTAACCAAACAACACATCAATAGCCAATGGCTAACTGAACACTCGATTAACTACAATCCGTTTAATTTAGTCTTCGAACAGCACAATCAACTCCATTGCTTTAACAGTAAAACCTTAACGACTACTTTGCTTAAGCCTGGTTTTCATGCTGTGAGTAACGGTGCGCTGGATGATATATGGCCTAAAATGGCTAAAGGTCAGCAACAGCTACAAAGCTATATCAAACAAATGCAATCACCTTGCATAGACCAATTACTCAATATCATGCGCGATACTTCTCAACCCAAAGATCAAGATTTACCCCAAACAGGCATCAGTCTTGAGTGGGAGCGACGTCTATCATCTATTTTTATCGAACATGAAGAATACGGCACTCGTTCAACGAGTGTTGTGTTGAAACACCGCAGCGGTAAAGTACAACTTACTGAAGTGAGATACGATGGTAAGGCACGCAATTTAGGCTCTCAACGTTTTAACCTTGGCTAGAAGCCAGCCTTATCTAAATAATCGCCAAACACAAACTGTGACCTGCTGCACAGTCTAGTCATTATTTCATATCAGCTATCGCTAAACCTCACTAATCACCATAGGCAACATTCATTTTTACAACCTAGATCAAGGTTATTTGATCACGAACATTGCATACTTCGCCTGTTGCTAATTTACTCCCGGAGGACACGCCTTGAAGCAGCCCACTCAGATTAGTTGGGATCAGTCGATGATCGAAAAGTACAATTACAGCGGTCCCCGTTATACTTCTTACCCGACCGCACTAGAGTTTGACGATGCCTTTACTGAGCAAAACTTACTGACATCTATTAAAAACAGTAAGTCAGATAAACTGTCGCTATATGTGCATATTCCTTTTTGCGCCAAGCTTTGCTACTACTGTGGTTGTAATAAAATTATTACTCGCCACTCTCACAAAGCAGATCAATACATTGAATATCTGGCCACTGAGATTATTAAACGCGCCCCATTATTCAAAAATTATACCGTAACCCAAATGCATTGGGGTGGCGGTACACCGACATTTTTAAGCCCTGAACAAATTCTTAAACTGACCGCATTAATTAAACAACACTTTAATTTTGCTGATGTGGGTGAATACTCAATTGAAGTTGACCCGCGTGAGATAGAGCTCAGCATGTTAGACACCTTAAAAGAAGCTGGGTTTAACCGGGTATCTATTGGTGTTCAAGACTTTAATAAAGAAGTACAAATTGCCGTTAACCGTGAGCAAGACGAACAATTTATTTTCGACTTAATTGCCAGAGCTAAAGAACTCGGTTTTGTATCAACGAACGTTGATTTAATTTACGGTTTACCGCTGCAAACGCCAGAAACGTTTGCGAAAACTATTGCGCGCATTATTGAGCTATCGCCTGATCGTCTATCTGTCTTTAACTATGCACATTTACCATCGCGTTTTGCTGCACAACGTAAAATTAAAGAACATGATATGCCTGCTCCACAACAGAAATTAGATATGCTTCGCCAAACGATAGAATCGTTAACAGATGCGGGTTATCAATTTATTGGTATGGACCATTTTGCCAAACCCAATGATGAGTTGGCAAAGTTACAAAATGCCGGCAAATTACATCGTAACTTCCAAGGGTACACCACCCAAGAAGAATGTGACTTGCTTGGGTTAGGGGTATCATCTATCAGCCAAATTGGCGACTGCTATGCCCAAAATCAAAAAGATATTCGTCCATACTACGAATCTATTGATGCTAATGGTCATGCATTATGGAAAGGCTGTAGCTTAAATCACGATGATGAAATTCGTCGCGCGGTCATTAAACAGATTATCTGTCATTTTGATTTAGACATGGACAAAATTGAACAAAAGTTTGCCATTAACTTTGATGAATATTTTGCTGAAGATCTTAAACTATTGCAAACATTCATAAATGATAAATTGGTTGATATCACTGATCGAAAGTTAACAGTAAGCCAGACCGGTCGTCTACTTATTCGTAATATCTGCATGTGTTTTGATGTATATTATCGTCAGAAAGCCCGTCAGCAGCAGTTTTCAAGAGTTATTTAACTCACTATTTATGTAAAGTAGAATACAAAAATAGCCAGCATTTGCTGGCTATTTTTTTACTTACATTCGCTATTTACTTCGCTTTTTTAGCGTATAACGCTTTGCGGTCACTGTCAGACATAAAGGCCATTTCCACGCCATTACGTTGCAATGTCGCCAGTTGACTATCACTGAAACCCATTTCAGATTTAACCACACGATATTCATGAGCGATATCAATTGCACTCACACCTGGGTCATCGGTATTAAGGCCAATCAATACACCGGCATCCATAAATTTACGCAGTGGATGAACATCATAATCTTTAACGGTTGACGTATGTAAGTTGCTGGTTGGACATGATTCAATTCCAATACGGTGCTTGGCCAAATACTCCATCAACTTCGGATCATGAATCGCATTCACACCATGCCCAATACGGGTAGCACCTAGTATGTTGATTGCTTGCCACATACTTTCAGCACCCGCAGCTTCACCAGCATGAGCGGTAACTTGTAACCCTGCATCTCGAACACGCTTAAAGTGCTCTGTAAATAAGTCGCCAGGAAAACCGAGTTCGTCTCCGGCTAAATCCATCGCCACAATGCTATCACGATGAGCAAGTATGCCTTCAAGTTCTAAGCGGCATTTCTCTTGTCCAAAAGAACGCGACATAATACCAATAAGGTTAACGCTAATATCATGCTCTTTTACACCAGCACGAACACCATCAATAACAGCTTCAACGACACCTTCAATGGGCAAATTATGATTCATCGCCATGTAATAAGGGCTGAAACGCAATTCAGCGTAATCTAACCCTTGCGATGCTGCATCGATAACATTTTCATAAGCAACACGCTTTACAGCATCTAGATCAGCTAATACAGCGACCATCCAATCTAGTTTCTTCAAAAAATCGACTAGGTTGTTCTCTTTCCCTTGGATTTGCACAAATGGCGCAAGTTCTTCTAGCGAATTAGCGGGTAACTGAATACCGTGTTGGTGGCCTAATTCCCAAATGGTTTTTACATTAACATTACCGTCTAAATGTCGATGCAAATCAACCAGCGGAATGGTTTTATCTATCATAATTAACCCCTATAAACTTACCCTGCCATTAGTTTGGTTTTGTCGGTCAGAGAATGATGTTCAGTTTAACATGTATTCATACAAATTCTGATGGCCAATGTTTTTTTCTGGAATCTACCACACTAAAAAGCAAACACTAATTTGGAATGTGTTTTTTATACTTAAATCGGGCATACTCTAAAGCTAACAAACAGATTAAACCATAAAGGACTATTGATGCGCTTGCTGATCCTACCGGCACTGATAATGTTAAGTTTATTGGGTTGTAATAGTCATTCAACCACGACACAGATTGCGCCTCAAGTCACTCACCAACAAACGCAGATAGATAACGATCTACAAGCGATTATAGACCAGAGTTGGGCGGTTAATTTAGCTTTCTCACCGGAGTTAGCCGCCAGTTTAGGAGATGCATCAGTAGCCGCAAAGCTTGATGATTTATCTGCAGAAACATTAGCAGAAAAGAACCAACAGACGCTCCAAATTCTCCATACACTTAAGCAGCTTGACCGGAAAAACTTATCCAAATCAGATGTCATCAATGCTAAGATTTTACAAGACCAGCTACAAAACGAAGTCGACATGTATCGATTTCATGACCACTATTTACCCATAACAGCTGAAAGTGGTTTTCATGCTTATATTGCGTCTATTGCTAAAGCTCGCTTCAATAGTATTGAAGATTATCAGCACTATTTAGCTAAACTTAAGCAATTACCACGTTATTTCGCGCAACAAACATATTGGCTCAAACAAGGTTTAGCCAGCGGTATTACTCCGGCAAAAATCACCCTTAATGGATTCGAAGACAGTATTAGCGCATTTATTGTTCCAGTTGAGAGCAGCGGCTACTTTACTCCGTTTACCCATTATCCTGATCATTTTAGCGCAACAGAAAAAAATACGCTGACCCAACAAGGCAGAACAACCGTAGAACAAATCGTGCTTCCTCTGTACCAACAGTTTTATAATTTCATGACTGAGGAATATATTCCCAACGCAAGAATAGACATCGCGGCTTCGGCTTTACCAGATGGCGCGGCGTTTTATCAAAACAGAGTTGAGTATTACACCACGCTGCCAATGACAGCTGAACAAGTCCATCAACTTGGATTGCAAGAAGTTGCTCGTATAAGATCAGAAATGGAACAGGTGATTAAAGATGTTGGCTTTAAAGGCAGTTTTGCTGATTTTTTAATGTTTTTACGCACGGATCCAAAGTTTTACCCTAAAACCGCTGATGAGTTACTTAAAGAAGCAGCATTTATTGCCAAAAAAGCAGATGCCATGTTGCCTAAGTATTTCGGCAAATTACCGCGCACACCTTATGGTATTGCACCGGTACCTGCTGAAATTGCGCCTAAATACACTACAGGGCGCTACTCGGGTTCAAACCGTGACGACGAGCCTGGCTATTATTGGGTTAACACCTACGCCTTAGATAAGCGACCGCTATACGAGCTTGAAGCCTTAACCCTACATGAAGCAGTGCCAGGGCACCATTTACAGATATCACTCAATAAAGAACTCACTGACTTACCCAATTTTAGACGCTACAGTTATATCTCTGCATTTGGTGAAGGCTGGGGCTTATACTCAGAATATTTAGGCTTAGAAGCCGGCTTTTATCAAGATCCATACAGTAACTTTGGCCGCTTAACCTACGAAATGTGGCGTGCGGCTCGTTTAGTCGTCGATACGGGCATGCATGCAAAAGGTTGGAGCCGCCAACAAGCGATAGATTTTATGGCAAGTAACACAGCACTTTCAATGCACAACGTTACTACTGAAATAGATCGCTATATTTCTTGGCCAGGCCAAGCGTTATCGTACAAAATTGGTGAATTAACCATAAAACGGTTACGCGCTAAGGCTGAAAAATCATTAGGGAAAGACTTTGATATTCGGAAGTTTCATGATGCCATTTTAGAAAATGGTTCTATTCCAATGTCGGTGCTAGAACAAATGGTCGATGAGTTTATAGCTCGCCAAAAGGCGACAATAAAACAAGCAAGTACCGGATAATCAGATAGATAAATACGTCAAATTCACCATACTTTAGATATAAACAAGCTGGCTTAATAACTATGCATTACATGAAATTTTCATCTGAATTAAAGCTCGATACTAGTGAGCAAAGACACTTTTGGCAACAAGTACACCAATCGAGTTTTTGTACTGATGACGGTATAAATATTGCCTATGCGATGATCCAACATCCTAATAGTCAACGAGCAATAGTGATCAGCAATGGCAGAGTAGAATCTTATATAAAATATCAAGAATTGATGTTTGATTTATATCAACAAGGATTTAGCGTTTACGCTTTAGATCATCGAGGACAAGGATTATCAGACCGGCTCACACATAATCCGCATCAAGGTTATGTTGCTAGCTTTACTGATTATACCGAAGACTTAACTCAATTTATTAATCAGATAGTTAGCCAACAACAGCATGATGAGCTATTTATCATCGCTCACTCAATGGGATGCACCATTGCCAGCGATTATATTAATCAACACCCAAATACATTTACTGCAGCCGTATTCTCAGCGCCCATGTTTGGTATTCGATTACCGTTTACAAAACCTATCATTCGTTGGCTAGCACAAAAGCTCGATAATAATCGTCTGGAAGCAAATAAAGTACACAGCACATTTGTAATAGGGGGAACCCATTACAAACCCGACAGCTTTAAACGCAACCGACTGACTCATAGCCAAAAACGTTATAAGCACTATCGCAACATCTTCGAAGAAACCACTAAAGCACAGTTAGGCTCACCGACTAACCATTGGTTACTAGAGGCAATGGATGCAGCGGAGAAATGCATCGACTACGCTAAACACAGCCAAACTCCGATACTAATTTTGCAAGCTGAAAAAGACACGATTGTCTGTAATGAGGCGCAAAACCAAGCACTAAGCACTCATTGTCATAAAGTGATCATTGAAGGCGCATATCACGAAGTATTCATCGAGAAAGATACTATGCGTAATATCGCCCTGTCTCATACCATTGACTTTATGGCACAACACTCAAAGATAGCTGTGTCTTAATTAATTGAATAATGTCGTCATGAGCTAGTGGTCGACTGATAATATAGCCTTGAAACCAAGTACATTTTGCATGGGTCAGTAAATTAAGTTGCTGCTTATTCTCAACTTGTTTAGCCACTACAGGAAAGTTTAACTTAGTAGCAAACTCAACAATGGCATTCACAATGTTAAAGGTTTCAGGGTTATATTCTATATCTTCAATATAGACAGCAGCTAGCTTCACTTGTGAAAAACGAATACCTTGTAATAAATGGACTGCGCAAGATCCCCCACCAAAATTATCCATCGCAATGTTCACACCGAATCGTTGGAACTCAGCAATTTTGTTTCTGGCAACATTAGCATTGACCACGAATACATCTTCAGATAACTCGAACTGAAACAATGTAGCTGAGACATGTGCTGCATTGATTCGATTCATTACTACGTTTACGAAGTGATCTTGATGAAAGTGACGAGAAGATACATTTAATGACATTAAAGGCACTGTCGCGTTTGCCTGTTGAAGTGTTTGAATAAGTTCACAGACTTGATCTAATGCCCACAGCTCTAATTCAAAAATACAGTCAGACAGTTCAGCTGACGCAATAAACTTACGTGGATTAATATATCCGTACTGCGGGTGATACCAACGCATTAGTACTTCAATGCTATTGAGCTGCCCAGCCTGATCAACAACGGGTTGATAAACCAATGACATCTGCTTGTTCTGGATAGCCAGTTTCAGCTCGTTTTGTAATTTGAATGGTTGAACTTGATTTTGATCTAATTCAGGTTGGTAAATGGCACAACCATTAGAGCGACTATCTTTTGCTTGCTCCATAGCGCTATCTGCACGAGCCAACAGTACTTGAGGTTCTAATGACTCAATACCATCAAAAACAACTAACCCAATCCGAGCTGAAATTGATAAATTTTGCTCTGAAATGGTGTAACCGCGGCCAATTAACTGCCTCACTTCACTAGCCAGTGCTAATGCACGTTTACTTGCTTGATCAATTTCATTGCCAAAATTTTTGGCTAGAATAACGAACTCATCTGCTCCAAGGCGAGCAACCAAACCAGCACTAGAGAATGTACCAGATAAGCGGGCTGCTATCTGCATTAATAATCTATCGCCAAGTTGGTGACCCAAAGCATCATTAATTAATTTAAAATTATCTAAATTGATCATAAGAAGCGCAGAAAACTGACCAGTCTTGCGACTAAGAACCTGTAAATCATAAAGCTGATCGGCTAATACATCACGATTTATTAAATCCGTGAGGCCACTATGTCCCTGCTTATCAGGAGTAATTTGTTGGCTTTTAACATCACCAGAAACATCTGTTATGGTGCCAATAATTCGTAATGGACGCCCAAGTTCATCCCACTCAACTATTTTTCCACGATCCAAAATCCAAATATAACGACCGTCTTTATGACGTAAACGATGCACGCTTTCATAATATTCATGCTGGTTATTAATGTAATTCTGTAAGGTATTTAATACCTGCGCCTTATCATCTCGATGTAAACGAGACTCCCAGACAGAATAGTCATTATCTAGCTCATAAGGTTGGTAGCCTAAGATATCTTTCCATCGATCAGAAACAAACACATCGCCAGTAGCAATACACCAATCCCAAATACCATTACGAGCGCCCTCAACTGCAAAAAGCCAACGTTGCTCTGCATCATTTAGACGTTTTTTACTGCGGGATAACCGACCATTAACCTGATTCAAATAGTCGCGTAAGTTAACCAGTTCGGTCGATGTGCACACAATATCAGTATTGAAATCTGGAGAATCGAGATTTTTAGCGGCTTGGCTTAATTGAGTTAACGGTCTTATCAGTAAATAATGCAACATGACACAGAATAACGACAACAATAAAGCGCCAATTCCCCATATCTCGATAAAGCGCTTTAACAGACTATCAACCGCTTCTGATAAGACATTGGCAATGTCATATTCTAAATAAATTAGCTCTACAGAATTCGAGTAGCTGTAACGAGAATTTGCATTAAGGGGATAGTAAGCCTGAATTGATAAACGATCGAAATTCACCTTTAAAAAAGGTTTATTATTGGTGATAACCGTTCTATGTAAATCAGCCGAATAGCCCTCTAACACATTAGTAGCATTACTTTCTCGCCAAATAATATGATTGGCAAATTGAATTTCACTACCCGAATCAAGTATTACATACACCATCATGTTTTGGTCTGTTGAGACTAAAGCAACCTCTTGCTCTATTCGTTCTAAATCTTGCGTCAACAGAGATGATTCCACAACATGACGCATTCTAAATAAATCTTTCTGTATTTGTTCTGACTGTCTTAATGCAAGTTGTTCATTTAGCTCTGCATGCTCATAGAAATACTCCCCACATACCAAGCCAAGGTAAAGGATAAAAATACATGCAGGAACAAGCAAAGACAGAGAAAGTTTCGGCAACCGAGGCAAAATAAACCCATCCAATTAAATATATGAAGATATGCTAGCGGTAATCTTATCAATAAGTAAAGTACTAGTTATGAATCCTAATAGCATATCCGACATAAAAACTTTTATTTATTAAACACTTTAAATAGATCTACACACTCTAACTTGTTTAACGGGCAAGTGTTATTTTATTTACACAGATGCAGTATGGCACACGAAACAAAATCATTTGCATATTACCGATAAGATTAAAATCGTCGGAATATACAGCACAGAAAGTATCTTACGTTAACATTGGACTACATCAATTTCATAAACAGGAATTGGGTATCCAGAATGCCTATTTGTTATCAAAAGCATAATGTAGAATCATATATTGATAACTCAGAATGTAAAATGGATGACATCTTGCACCAGGTATTACATTATCTCCATGTAATAGCAGTAATGCTCTGATGAAAAAGGTTAGCATCTTGTTCACTTTTATAAATGTTACTTAAGGCCTGTATATCATCAGAAGTAATACCATTTACATTAAATATGTGATCTAATTGCTCGTCAT
>TARA_R110000796_G_scaffold84650_4_pt1 | contig 21112 bp, 23 predicted proteins | sample TARA_R110000796 | Tara Oceans TARA_R110000796 (sample SAMEA4397815) | marine metagenome | biome: Polar Biome; feature: [SRF] surface water layer (ENVO:00010504); material: water (ENVO:00002006), including particulate matter (ENVO:01000060) such as... | depth 5 m
AAGCTAAAGCTGACGCTGACGCTAACGCTGAAAGGCAAAGGGTAGTAGAAGAAGAACAAGAGAATCGACCACCTGTAGTCCGCGGAGCAGATAGACTTCGCAAACTAGTCACTCAGGCTCAACTAAAACTTACCGAGACAGAAACAAGCCTTAGTGCGTTAGCGCGATTAGAAGCTGATTTTAATGTCGGAGTTAAACGTACCGAGCTAGTTGCAACTCAGAAAGTTCGTGCGAAGGCTAGACTAAATGCATTAAAAAACTACACAGAATATACATCTGCCAATATGGGGGCTTTACGAGGCTTCAATGAACACGAAATCTATTTCGTAGATTCCGATGGTACGAAGACGTTTAATGAAGAAAAAATAAACGACTTACTCCGTACTGGGGCTACCCCATCAGATGCCAGACCCGGACAAGTATCTTACAAAGAACCTATCATTCGTCATTCCATCCCTTTTGATACACCAACTCATCCATCAAGTACGGTAGCGAGAACAGAAGCCGTTATTCTAGAAAGGCTTGGGAAAGCAGGCGTAGAGCGTATCTCGGTTACGACTACCCCTGAAGCAGCAGGCTTAACAGACATCGAGTCCACTGCTTCGGGTGTAGTGATAGACGGTAAACCTTATCTGTTCACAGATAACATTACTGAAGGTGATGAACTAGGGATTTTGCTGCATGAACTGGGCGTTCATGTCGGAATGCCAGCCCTTGTTGGTAGCGGCAACTATAACTTTCTAATCAATAAGATTAAACAATTTGCCAAGTTAACCGATGACAGCCGGGAAGCACAATTAGCTAAACGGGCGCTTGAACGTGTTAAGGCGGCTGAAAATGTCGTCCCGATAAATGCAGACGATGAGTTGATTGCGTATTTTGTAGAAGAAGCAATTAACCGTGGGATAAACCCAACTTCCGAAAAAATAAAGAAAACTGAAATAGGCATATGGTTCCGGCGGTTTATCGCGGGGGTCAAAAATATACTTAATAAATTACCGGGCATTAAATTCAAAGAAGATTTTGATGCGCAGGAACTTGTCGATATAGCGTACGGGGGTGCGAAGCTTGCAGTACGAAGCCCCTATATCAAACACACTAATGCGGAAAGAAACGTACAGTACAGTCTTGCGATTCCTCCGGGTACGGTCGGTAACGCCCTAAATTCTTCCTTTAACGCGATACAGAAGGCCAGTCCTGAATGGTCGCAAGGTGTTATCGACTACATAATTACAGGACTTTCCAACATACCAGAACACCTAAAGCGTGTTTGGTACAACTTGCTAAGTCTGCGGCAAATGGCCGATACGGTAGATCGTCTTGGTCCAGCGTTTAAAGATGTTGCTAATAGCATAAGAAAACTAAATGGGCTGGTTAATAAACGGCGACATGCTATAGATGAAAGCCGGTTAGAGTGGCAGAACGACTTAATAGCGGCGCGATCTCACGCAGAGGGATATTCAAAAGCAGATGTTGCAGAATTCTTTGATATCGTCCATGACTCTACTATTGACGAGATAGATTTACGTAGTACTGACCCCGAAGTTACTAATACTCCCCTAGCGAAACGCTTCGCTGCATTAGCTGCGAAGTCCACAGATATTGGGAAGTACGACCTACGTATAGCCTATAAGATTATGGCGGATAAGTATCAAGAAGCGGGTGATAGGCTGCTGGCGTTCTACGAGAAGACTATGGGTGGAGAACCCCTAACAGCCACACAGAAAATTAATTTAGGCTTTGCGAAGAGTCGTATTACGCCGTACTTTCCTCTAATGCGGGACGGCGCATGGTGGGTCGATGCCAAGGATCCAGTAGATGGTGACATAGTTACCTTATCTTACGACAGTAAATTAAAGGCCCAAAATGCTGTAGAAGAATTGAAAACTCAGGGGTTATCCATAGAAGAAAAGCGTGGCTCCGAAGTCTATATGCGAACACGGAACGATGAATTATCCGACAGCGGCGGCGGTCTAGCTTTCATGGGAAAGATGCAGGAGGCGCTAGAGGTAGCGATACCAGAGGGGGAAGGGAAAAAAGAAGCGATTACGCGACTTAAAGAACTTATTTTAAACGCCTACCCGACCAACTCCCTAAAGCAACAGTTTAAAAAGCGTAAAAATGTAAGGGGGTTCAGGGACGACGTGTTCCAGAACTTCGGTAGCATGGGGCTAAAATTATCAAACGAACTAGCCCTTCTGGATAATATGAAAGACATAAACGACACTATTGGTGCTATAGAAGCACAGTCAGATGAGGGTAAGGTCCACCCGATTCTAGCCCCTATCATTAATAGTATTCAGAAACGAACCGCTTTCATACGAAACCCGACGCCGAATAGACTAGCTAGTCGATTATCTTTTGGTGGATATGCTTGGTTTATTCTAGGAAATATATCCTCATCAATTGTCAACTTAACTCAGCTACCATTAGTCACTTACGGGTTACTCGCAGGTGAGTTTGGACATGCTAAGGCTGCGGGTGCGATTGCGGACGGGTTTAAGGCGTACCTAAAATTCCATAAAGATGCCAATACAGAGGTATCTATGTTCGGCGTACCGCTTGCAGACCGCACCGCTTTTGGTGGGAAATTTGTAGACCCGAATACCGCAGACGGTAGGGAGATGCAGCGCTTGTTTGATAAAGCACTCGCTAACGGCATTATAAGAAGGACTACAAGCCAAGAACTACAAGAAGCCAGTCTTGCCCGTGATGCTATGACGAGTAACCTCGTAAAATCAGAGTTAGCTCTTGGGTATGTATTCCAAAACTCCGAGCGGGCTAATAGGGAAATTAGTTTGCTCGCCGCATATGGCCTCGCCAAAGAGCGATACAAAAATAGTAAATTGAGCCGTGAGGAAAATGAAGATATTGCGATGGAGCGAGCCTTTGAATTGGTTGAACAAGGTAACGGCCCTGCATTAGCTGAAGCTGGACCTGAATTTTTTCAAGATGGTATTGGTAAAGTTATTGGTACGTTTAAGCGGTTCGCACTATCGCAGCTATACCTGCAATATAAATTAATACGGGACATTAATCCTCTGGTTGCAGAAGTGGAGAGCGACCCGAAACTACCGGCTGGTGCTCCAACTGCCAGAACACTAGCGGCCAAGCAGCTAGGGTCTATTTTGATCCCCGCATGGATGTTTGCAGGGGCCAAAGGACTACCGTTTTATGGAACTGCTGAGATAGTTGATACCCTTATCTCAAGCGCACTGGGAGATGAAGATGACTTAGACCAAGACTTCAATATGAAGATGCGAGCGTTGGCGGGGGATTTAGGTTATAGAGGCCCACTCAGTCATTTCACAAATCTTGATTTTGCAAGTCGGACTGGTTTTTACGGGCTGGCGTATAGGGACGACCCTTATAGAAGGTCACAGGTAGGAGCTTTTACATACGCTCTGGAATCAACAGCCGGTCCAGCCTATGCTGCGTTTATACGGAACCCAAATAGGGCCTTGGAAAAATTTAACGATGGGGATTTATACGGCGCTATACAAACTGCGACACCATCCTTTGTAAGAAATATTATGAAGGCGGGGAAATTAGCAACAGAAGGTGCTGTGACTAGTAAAGGTCTTCCCATTGTAGAAAATATTAATGCGTACAACACAGTGATGCAGGTACTGGGATTTTCCCCCAATAACCTGACTGAGGCTTATCAGCGGAATGAATTTTTAAGTAGGCAGTCAAGGAAGATTACCGACAGAAGATCTAGATTGCTACTGCTATTAAATATGGCTAGGTACGCAGGGGATTCTGATGGGATGGCTGAAATAATGGATGATATAAACAAGTTTAATGCACAGCCACTTATTATAAACGCTAGGCAGCAAATTGGGTCCGACACGAGAGAGCGGTCCCGTAAGAGTTGGGATAGGTCACAAGCCGAAACGATTCAAGGATTACGTCTACCAACATCTGATATACGCTCTGCAGTAGAGGCTGATTTAAGGTTAGAAACCGCAGCGGATATGTAGTGCATAAGCTTATGTCCCATAATCTCGTGCCCGTTAACACCTTACCAGTTTCCGTTCTGTGAATTGGGACCCGTCCATCTCCTCTAAACGGGGATTGGCGTGGTTTTCTGTTTCTGCACTTATAGGAGTAGTTTCTATAGTCTGGGTCGTTGAAGATCGTTTTGTGAACGCAGCGGAGCTGGATATAGAAATAACGGAGATTATCGAGGATAGCACCGCCCAACATGACAGAATCTATCTGCAAATGGACATGATAGAACGACGGGCACTAGTGAAGTCAGAAGTTGAGTATAAGCGGATGTTACGGGCAGACCCGGACAATGTGGATTTGCAAGAAGGGTTAGCGGAAGTGCGGGAAGAAAAGAGAGACGTAAAACTACGAATCACTAAGAGGTTGCAATAACTACAATGCGTAAGAGCAACAAAGCATAATGGCTACTCCAACTAACAAAGCGTTGTACAACCGTGTAAAAACGGAAGCCAAAAAGAAATACACAGTTTGGCCTTCAGCTTACGCAAGTGCTTATGTAGTAAAGGAGTATAAAAAGCGTGGCGGCAAGTACAAAAAGTAAACCTAAGAAAAAAGGTTTAAAAAAATGGTTTGGCGAGGAGTGGGTAGACCTTAAAACAGGAAAACCTTGCGGACGTAAAAGTGCAAAAGGTACATCTAAAAGGCCGTACCCATCATGCCGACCTAAAAAAGTAGCTGAAAAAATGACAGCCGCCGAAAAAAAGTCGAGTAAAGTTAGGAAAACTGGGCCAGCTAAAATTAAACATAAAGTAACTGCATCAGGAAAACGGAGAGCATAATGGCCGTTAAGAAAGATCCCCGCCTTACCCGTGCTGGAGTTTCAGGATACAACAAACCTAAGCGTACGCCCAAGCACCCTAAAAAATCCCATGTCGTAGTTGCCAAAGAGGGGGATAAAATAAAACTAATCCGCTTTGGTCAGCAAGGCGTGACCACTGCTGGCAAGCCTAAAGCTGGGGAGTCTGCCACGCAGAAAGCTAGACGGAAATCTTTCAAGGCTAGGCACGGAAAAAACATAGCAAAAGGGAAAATGTCAGCCGCTTACTGGGCAGACAAAGCTAAATGGTAGGCGCTTTACTTCAGCCTCCAAACTCTAACTCCTCGTATTCTATTTTCCGTAACCGTTTTTATACGCACCTGTAGTTTTCGTTCCCTACATTCCACGTACAAAAGTTTTCTCGCTTTTCTGTCGTCAAGGCATGGGATAAAGAAAGAGCTGTGTACTCCAAATTTATCCCATTGAACATCAAAGACTATTCCGTGTATCCGGGTCATCTGTTTGTTGCTCTAATGCCTTTACAAACTGATCGGTGTCGATTAGGTCATCTGCGGAAACGTCGAACATATGGGCTTCCACCGGGTATGAATTAATAGAGGTCCCAGTAGCCAACCGTTTCCTCTTAGTCCCTTTATAGATGTTCTTCTCGGCTAGGTCAGAAATCAGGTCTTTGAATATAATTTGCTCCGTAGCACAGTATTTCCTAAGCACTTTACTAGAGACGTATAAAGTTTTTTCATCTGGTTCTAGTCTGATTGTTAACTCAAACCTAGGTTCTATCAAAGGTGCAGGGTGTAGGGCTGTTCTAGCGTCTGTAACCCCATTTACAACTAATATGCTCCCGCGATTAGCGTTTAAGAAACCCCCCAATACCCCAATGAAATCTATTTTCGGGTCTGAAACTTGCTCCCGTAACATGGGGATGAGCGTATCTTTAGTCCACTTATCCACGCGCTCTACGTTAATATCTATTAAGCCTAGGTGATAAGCCATATACGCGCCGGATAAATTGCAGGCAATTACGGCTGACCAAAATCTTTCTTTCGCCGCCAGATTCATCCTACTATCTAACGCCTTTTGCGTATCCTTTGTTAGTCGGACCGCAGTCTCTAGGTTGCTAACCAAATACTGGATATATTTTGGCCCAGCCAAACCATAGTTATGTAACATGGTCCCTTCAAATAGATCGTACGCATCTGACTTACTGATGTTGTCTGTCTGGTCAATGCGGTACTCAAGCAGCCGCATAAGTTCCCCGTCAGCAAATTGTTTTATCAAACCTAGTTTTTCAGCCATTGACGAGTTTGCACTCGCTAATGCGATAAGCGACCACGACGTATCGTTTTTCCGTTCAACATTAGTCTGGGCTTGCATACGTCCGGGGCCGGTCCCCTGACTTACGTTATATAGCAACTTAGAAACAGTTGCCGGGTCCATATTGGTTACCTCGTCAATCGTATAAGGCATGTTATTCATGATGCCCAACCTAAACATTTTGTGTGCAAACGTGTCGGTCTCTTGGGCTAGAAGTCTGTCGGGGTGACCGTACACGGAGTTGCACACTTTAAGAATGGTTGACTTACCTGTACCAGAAGAGGAGTTAATCAAATTAATCAGCGCGCCGTTGAACCCTAGGTGCTTCATAAGCGGTGCGCCGAAGGCTGTGAAAAAACCAAAACAATGTGGTTCAAAACCATCTTGGTCGTAGATCGAGATAACTTTCTTCCATTCCTCTAGCTCTCCCTTAGGCTGTACCCAGTGGCACAGGGATTCCGTTATTGGGGAAGGAGGGCTTTCTTTAGTTCCTTTTTGGCCTATCTCTCTACCCCCAAGAATGAACTTTTTATCCCCATCGACCCATCCAAATTGTGTACGCATAATTTCAATTTCTTTTTCCGCTTGCTGTTTATCAGTACACGCTATTAGGTACACCATCATCGCGTCTAGTTGTTTGGACAATAGCGGCAACCCATGTTGCCCAAGGTGTTTCCCTAGTTCTTCTTTGCTCCGCATAACAGAGAGGGGTATATAAAATTCGCGGGGAGCGTCCTTGGGCAGAATGAATCTTGCTAAAGCTGTGTCACCTTTTTCTACATCATTAAGGCGTCGGACCAAGAAAAAATCATGTTTACAGACTAGGAGATCGTCGTCGTCAAGGTCGCGGGATTTTTTATATATGCCCCCTGCTGCCCCTCTGAAATACGGCTTGGGTAAATATATTTGTAGGTCGTCGGACTTCTTAATTTTTATCCCAAGAGTTATGGGGCCACCCATTTTCCCAAAGTGAGGGCACGCATCACAAATGCCGGGGTTAACTTCATGGAACGTCGTGCATAGTTGAGGCTTATCAACTGTGCCGTCCGCAATTTTTTCCGTTTCCGCTGCAGAGTAATTGGGGTGTCTGTCGGAAACAGCATGGATAGCTACTTTAGAATCTTTACAGTTAGCGGCTACAGATAACACGCCCCGCCACAACCCGTACCCCACCTTATCTTGGTTATTTACTGCGTAGCTAATTTGACCGCAACCCTTTCCCTTGAGGGTTTTCGTCATAATCTTGTAGAACGAATACTGTTGACTGTCCGTATATGGCGATGCTACGTATGGCCCCCGTGGTTCGTGCTGCTGTTGGACACTCCCTACGGCTTTCTTGAACTCCTCAAAACTAGTATCCGCCCCCTCATGTATACACGTTACATGCACAGGAGGATCAGTCTTATAATTGTAGGTGTCCGGAACCCGTAGAATGCGTGCAGCATCAGCGGTTATAGCCGCGTCAGCCTCTAGGTTGTTCTCTACACACAGGGTCTTTAGGCTTTCAGCAACAGGGAGCCATTCAGTTTTCTCTATCGCCTCAGAAAGAATCCAGTAAACGTGGACGCCACTGCCGCTTAGAATTAATGTAGGCACACGTAATTTGGTGCGGGTACAGAATTCTTTTAGCGCAAGAATAGCTTCACTTTGATTAGCGTAAGGCTTCCCTTCGCCGCAGTCGATATCTAAGAAAAAACTTTTAAACCATGCGGCATTAACCTGTGTACGTTTATAAGGTTCTTTGAACGTCGCGCACGCAAAATAGGTGTCATAGTTATTAGCCAGTAGATTCCTTGCTTCGGGTTCCACATCTTCTAATGTTTCGTAGAAATTCTGCTTAGGCGACGTATCTTTTTTAAGCCCTACAAGGCAATAGTATCCCTGCGGGGCAAGTATGCGTGACAAGAGATTCAACATTACTCTTCCTCTTGGCTAACATTCCAGCCCCCGGTTTTTAATATCTCCGCTATTTTTTCTTCGTGTTTTGGTAGCGGTGTGCATGTACCATCGAACCATCCATAGATGGACATCCGGGTAACGCCTAGATAATTTGCAATTTCGGAAACAGGTATATCTCTGGAGATGCAATATCTCCCTAGCTGTACGCCGATATTTTTACCAGATGCTTCTGTGTTGGCTAATATGATTTTCTTACTGTAGCCGCGATTATCCGTAATCATTCGTCATCGACTTCTGCCGAGTCGGTCCACTTATCCATAATCTCGCCAATGGGTGCTTCTTCAAGTGGAGCGACTGGTTTCTTCGTGCGCGTTTTCACTACAGGCTTTTCTTCTGGACTGCCGGTGGGTGTAGGTGCTGCCTTAGCTGCAACAAATCCCGTGGGAGATTTTGCATCCTCTGTACTTTTAGATGCATAAGAAGTTGTTATAGCCTCTTGTATTTCAGGCGCATCAGCCAGCGTCTCTAGAATCTTTGTGTCTTCTTCACTGACAAATTCTACGGCTGTAAAGAATAGTTTGCCGTAGCTCACTCCCTCATCGAAATACATCTGAGTAACCACTCGGTCGATGGGCGTATTTTTGCTATTAAGGAACTTAACGTATCCGTTAAACGCCATGTTAGTCCCTTCGGTTTGCGGGAATATGGTCGTGGCTGGGAGTTGCATCTGGTAGATTTGCCCGGTTATATCATCGGGGCTAACCACAGCAATCCTACGGAAAAATCTACACGGTTTGCTACCACCCGCTGCCTTAATATTTTTCTGGCACTCAGCACACGTATCAGCTTGGGGGTCTGTTATGGCATGACTCGGTTTAATGCTGTCCGCAGACCAGCAGACGGGGGGCTTAGCAAAGCCCGGAGAGTATGCGTCTTCATAGAACGCCCGAGAGACATGGGGTGCTACCCCTACGACTACCACATTCAAATCTTTAGACTCGATGTGCCGTTGCGACTCCGAGCCTAACTTCATTTCCCAAGACCCCTTACCGTTGAACACAATACGGGGAACCATAATGCTCTGAGTTGTAGTGAGGGATTTGGATAGTTCTGTCTGTTGGATATGCTCTGGTACATTCAACAGATCAAATGGGGCAGATTCAGCAGCTAAGTTTTTAGCCATGGTTAATTCCTTATTTTTTAGGTTTACGGACGGTTATGGAATACTTAGATTCCACGTTTAGATTGTGCGGCTGGATAGTGGGATTCTCTTCGAGGAATCTTTTTACGTTCCCCTGATGTATACGCTGCTCGACTAAATCGAACGCATCGTGTTCTTTCATGAGATTACAGAAAGTAATCCAATCTGAAGTCCAGTATCTCTGTCGGACACTTCGGATGATCGTCCCGGAATTCGTATTGATACTATTTACGCCGTCTTTCTCGCAGACCTTTTCAAATTCTGCTGCGATTAAGTCTTTCTGTTTCTCCAGAGCTTTTATCTCTCTGTCGGCTTCTTTCTGAACTTCCGAAATCTTATTCCGGATGGCAAGGAATGCTCCCGCCATTTCGTCCAGTGAATAACTTCTCTCCTGCATTAAGGCGCTCATATATTGCTTACTCCATTTCAAACTAAGGTGGCGCGAGCGGTAAAGCCGGGTCCGCTGACGCGCCGGTTCTATCCCGGCTTGCCGTTTCTTTATCCTATCTGCCGCAGTATACTCGCTTCCTATACAATGTCAAAGGTCTTACCCAGTAATAGTCTCGTTGTATAAATCTAGCAGCCGGACGTGGGCATCGAGTCGGCCCGATAGCAAGCTGTATAACCGTCGCTCTACTGCAGAGCCTTGAATGTTCACAACGGTCATAACATTTTTTTGCCCACGCCGATTGATACGAGCGTTGGCCTGTAGGTATATTTCTGTGGAAGTTACAGGGGCGTACCAGATAATTGTGCTGGCGGCAGTCAACGTCACACCATGAGCTGCTGCCTGCGGTTGGATGATAAGAACTTTTATGTCATCTGATTCTTGGAACCGTTTAAACAAGTCAGTTCTTTGGTTTAGAGTGGTATCGCCGGTTATACATTCTGTGGGTATATTTTTGTCGATGAGATATTCGTGTAGAAGGTTAATCGTATGCCTAAACGGTACGAAGACGATTACTTTCGCAATTGCTTCGTCAATTACTTCTTTGACTACTTTAAGTCTGTTGGACACATCAAATTCAATTGTATTTCCCACATCTGAATAGACGGCCCCACCTGAGACTTGTAGTAACTTACTCATGTTCACAGCAACATTAGCTGAAGTGACTTGCTCGTCGCCCGCTTGCATAAGAAATTTAGTTCTTAGAATCTGGTAGTAATGCTGCTGTTGCAAAGTTAGCGGTGCTTCTCGCTCTACATAAGTGATTGCCGGTAGGTCTAGACATTCTTCTTTTGTGAACCTGATAGCGGGCTGTAGAGTTTTGAATACAGTATCTAAGGCATCAGGTTTGGGCACCCACTTAAATCTTGATATCGGATACATAACCAGATTACGAAATGTTGTGAGTGAGCGGGTCACATTATCTGGTACGCATAATTTGGCTAAGCCATGTGCATCGACTGGAGATTGTGCAGCGGGACTTCCGGTTAGCATCCACACCCACGTAGACGGCCCTATAAGTTTGCTCATAGTTTTCCATCGCTTTGTAGTGGATGTCTTATAGGCATTAGCCTCGTCTATGATTATTAAATCGAAATCATTATCTGCGATGGTATCTTTAACAACTTCTATACCGTCGTAATTGATAATGATGTATTCATATTCTGTGTTGTTAATTATCTTTTCGCGTTTCTCTCGTGCCCCATACGCAACCCCTACATGTCTATGCACTGCAAATTTAAATAGGTCTGCCTGCCATGCCGACTGCATCGTAGATAGGGGGCAAACCACAAGAACACGAGTGATATGTTTTGTAGCCAGTAAATAGTCAGAAGCCCAGATTGCAGCAGCAGTTTTACCTGTGCCCTGTTCGTTAAAACAGAATGCACGAGGGTTAAGTGTTAGGAATTCTGCAGTAGTCTTCTGGTGGTCCATGGGCGGGGAAACCCCAGCCCACGCATACTCATGCGTAATGGGAGATGGGACGCCCTTCATTCTTAGCGTTGCTAATTTTTGGGCCGTCGATAAGTTCCAATCTACACAAATGGTGTAGATATCATCCTTAATATTCACTACGGAACTTTGGGGAATTTTATCTACAACTTTTTCAGGATGGCGCGTCCTCAATAATATTCTGTCTTCTATAACTTGCACGTATTACTCCTATGTTGGTTTCGTCCTCCGCTTCTATTTTTTCTTCTTAGTTTTTTTCTTTTTAGATGCGGTTGTTTTCTTTTTAGGTACGTTTCTTTTTACGCTTCCATCTGAATTGCGGCTGAACGACCTATTCTTGCTGGGCGATACACTTCTCAAATTACTCGCTTTGTTTGTACCGCCCTTGGACAGGGGCTTCTTGTGATCAATGTCTTCCCCTTTGACATCCGTAATCTTCCCATCCTCGCCGGGGTTTTTAGCTTCGTATCTAGCTCGTTCGCGAGTATTTCTAGACTTGCTCTCATTTCTTTTTTTCTGGAGCTGGTACTCTTTTTTGTAGTTACGATCTTTTTTTGGGTTTTTGTACGGCATCTTTTCCACCTCTTGCTGTAGAAAGCGCAATTGCAATTGCTTGGTTTTTAGGCCGACCTGATTTTATGAGTTCTTTTACATTACGTTGTATGGTTTGTTTGCTCGTGCCTTTTTCTAAGGGCATTTTATCTTCTCCCGTTATATTCGCAGTCTAAGACTGGGCAGAATTTACGGCAAGTAAAGTTTGGGGTTGGGTTCCAAGTATCTGCCTCGAAAGACATATTCAGTCTGTCTAACTCGGTATCCCAAGTAGCCCAATACTCCTCCTCTTCTTCCCGATAGAAAGTAGCCTGTTTGAATTCTTTCGACACTAGGAACAGTAGTCCCCCTTTGACGCATTCGACCTCTGGAAAATGGTTAAAGATAGCAAGGGATAGTATCTCTAATTGTTTGTTATCCGCATATCTTGCGGACTTACCGGTCTTATAATCCACCAGAAACGCATTTTTATTATCCACAGAGATGAAATCAGCTATGCCTCGCCACCATGCTTCCTTATCCCAAAAATCACATGGTTCTAAATCAGCAGTTAGCGCCATCTTGTGCTCAAAAAATTTATCCCCGGCTATACCCAACAAAGTATCTATATGGGGCTGGATAAACTTATGCTCTTCTGGAATCTCTTTGTTATCGCGCCCGTACTCTTCGGCAACTTGGTGAACTTCTTTGCCATACGTTAGATGCCGCGACTCCGGCTCTACTATATCTTTCAATATACGTAAGCGATGAAACTTCCGGGCGCATTGGGAGAATAAAGATAGTGACGAATAGGACCAGCAAAAATTCATTTTGACAGGGCCAAAACGTTTTTCCATGCCTGTTTAATTGCCTTAACCAGTGCATAGATAGCAGTAGCCACGCGCCCCCGAACAACTTCGTGTTCCTGTTCGTATTCTTTTTCTATTTCTGAAATCGAGAAATCTTCCCACCGTTTTTCTGTCTGTCTCTCCCCATAATCTTCCTGCCACCGTTTATCCGAGTCTAACCAAGTAGCTAATGGGTTCGGCTTTACAGATTTAGTCATTTTGATAGCGCTCCTGTGTTTCTTTTGGCGTTTCCATAGCTGCGCCCCGTTTAGCTTTTTGTTTCAGTCGGTACAGCATCTTTTTGTATTCTGTGTTCCAGCCGTTTAATCCCGGCCCAACAATATGAATAATCTCCAGCAGCGTACGGCACTCCCTAACGGTTAGAGATTGGTCTGTAATTCTATCCGTACTTTCTGTAGGCTCAGTGCGTTCTGTCTTTAACCAAGGCATTTTTGTGGTGTTAGTCATTGGCATTCTCCATAGGATCGCCCTATCCCAATATCACAATTAAGCGGTAGTCCTGCTGCCCACTTGGGTGGAGTTTTCATTACGGTCTCTATGTAACTCCTCGCTTCTTCCCTTTGAGTTTCCTTTATCGCACAAACAATAGAGTCATGGACTGTCAACGCGACCTTATATTTCTCTGCAATTTTGAGCATCTGCCCTGAAATAATACATCGTGCTATGGCTTGGCAAATATTCTCTATGACCTTACCGCCGTATATCTTCGTGCGAACGTTGTTCTTAGCTAGGTACGAATACTCGAAGTCTTTAGTGCGCTCTAGCACTGGGTAGCCCAACATCATTTTATTTGGTAGCCGAAAAACCACATCCCCATCTATTGCGCTTTTATCCAGATACGTTACCTGTGGTTGGACACCAAGTGTTCTCGTGTTACCGTCCACGATTGCACACAGACAGTCTTGTCCGTCTTTCCATAGAGCAGGGATATCTGAGTATTCGCTCCTGTACGCACTAATAATTCGTTGGGCTTCATCCAACTCTATCTCAACACCAAAGCCCCATAATTGCGCTTTGAATTTATTAGCCCCCATACCGTAGCCCGACCCCAGAACAACACTTTTACCTACAAACCTTTCTGATTTTGATATTTCAGCAACGGGTTTATCGTATATAGTCGCAGCCATAATTTTGTAGACATCTTGTTCCGCAGCGAAGGCGTCCACTAAATCGGTTTGCCCAGCAAGCCACGCTAATACTCTTGCTTCTATTTGTGCAGAATCCGCGTCAACAATTAAACACCCTTCCGGTGCAGTAATTGCTTGCTTAATAGTGTTGCCCTTTCGGGTGGGTAGGTTTTGCATGTTAAGTTTGTCACTACCACCCCATCGCCCCGTATGAGCAGCGTAATACCGTAAGGGGACAGGTAGAGTTCCTGTTCGCTGCGCAATACCAAGCATTCTTTCGGTTCGTGTTTCTTCAATTGTAGATTTCACGCCGAGACGGGCTGAAACTAATACCTGAACATCATGGTTAGGATGCTCTTGTAGTTCCTGCAGTGCTTTGTCGCTTTTCGCAAACGCAAAAGTTTTCTTACCGGTACGGATAGATGTCTTGGTGGGGGGCGTCACACCTAACGTTTTTAGCTGCTCTGCAAACTTAGGATTAGATTGAAGAGTCTCTCTGTCGGTACTAGCTAAAGCTATTAACTTTGCTTTCTCAGCTCTTATTACCCTGAGATGCTGCTCTAGCAATAAAGAATCCAGCTCTAGAACAGGCTCGCTGAACATCTTTATGGTTAGGCTAACCACCTCCAATTCTTCTCGGCTGAACTGCCCCGCGTATAAACGAAATAATCCAAAACATAACTCAACATCGTTAATACAGTACCCCCCATACCGTTCTAGTTCTTCAGTATCAAAGTCCTTTCTCTGTTTGCCCAACGCAGCTACAACTTCAGTTCCTTTTTGCCCTAACCCATGTCGGGCACAGGCAGCAGCCAAACTATGTTTTACGTTGACACCATCAATCGCTCTCGACATTGATAATGTATCCGCAATGCGTTTTGGCTTTATGCCGAATTGCCATGAAAGAATCGCAGCATCGAACATAGCGTTATGCGCCACCATGATGGAGTCGTCCCAATCTATAGCGTCTAAATAATTCTGTATCTCGGAATGGTCACCACTACACCACGTTGCTTCGTTTTCGTTTATTTTTGTGGCAACACCAACTGTTTCAAAGCGGTAGTCGCGTATATATTGCTCAGTCGTAAGTTTCGTTAAGCTGTATTGCTTATCATAAAAAGTCTCGAAGTCTAGCGTAACTATTTGCATTATTCTTGTATTTCCTCGGGACCCCAATCTCTAAGAACCCTATCTATTGCATTCCCATCATCAATGTCGCGAGCGATTTCTTCTCGGTCTATGCCGGTACTTGAAGCATCGAAAAGGGCTGAGACCCGATCTATAATTTCCTCAACTTCTTGATCTGCTTGCGCTGTCGGGGTCCATTTGTAGCTGCCCCCATCTACTAAAGTGCTATAGATTAGTTTTCTAGTGGCTTCCCGTTTATGGTCATATAGAGCAGCCTTTATCGCTATTCGTTCTACCGGACTAAAAGTACCCCTCTCTAGGATATCTAACCACTTCCCAAAATCCTCCTTATATATGTTGCCAACCCATCCACGTTCGCCCGGTAGAACCTCTTTAATCCTATCTTTAGCGCACTGTTGTATTGCCCCTGCTTTAGCATCCATGTTTCCCAGAATTATTTTTGTATCCGCGCAACAAAGGGGGTATAGCAATTTAAAGACCAACCTAGATACTGTCATTGTAGTTTTCCTTCTTGCCGGGACTTGTGGGAAATTAATTTATCCATATAGAATTGCGCGGAATAAAGTTCTCTAGCACCTCCAGTTTTTGAATACCTCCAGAGGCCCTGTAAAATATTAGATATGTAGTAGATTTCTCCTGCATCTTTTAGGCCACTAGTTACCGTTGAAACTGCATCAACGCACTCAACTCTCTTCATGTTGTCACTCATCACCTGCTACACCTCGCCAGTTCCCTTCCCTTTTTTCGAGAAGCTTTTCCAAATCTTTTTTGTTCATTGCTGGTTCTGCATAAAGAATAGCTATGCCGCCTGCATCTTTTATAGCCTGAAGTTCCCGGTCTTGCAGTGGGGTTGTTTTACCGGAGCCAGCTTTGCATTCAATACCAATGAATCGCCCATCGAGACACGCAACTACATCGGGGACACCGCTGCGTCCATAGCCACCTGTAGCGGGGAAAAAATAGTAAGCATCTAGGGACTTGAGTACGGTGACTACGTTCCCCTTAACTTTTTTCTCGGGGGTAGTCATCGTGGATGAGGCTTTCCAATCTTTACGTGTGAATTGTTACCTGACGCGCACATTTTGAAAGTCTCTAGGCCCTGAAAATTTACGGGGGGAGCCAAGAGACGCCAGATTGGATTTATGCGATACAGCCTCGGCATCGCTATTTTAGGAAAATATGCGTCACCCCAGCATATCTTTCGCTGTTCTTGCAATACGATTTTAATTCCCTCGCCGCATGGCCGTTGTACAAAGTATACCAAAGGGGGACTAAACGCTCAACGCTTATCTATATTGGAGTCAGGTGGGGGTAGTTAGTGGGGGCGAAAAAAAACCCCGCCGGAGCGGGGTAATGTATTGGTGTAACGGAGTAAACGTTAACGCGGATGAGTCTACCACATAGGTATGTCTTGCGACCACATAGGTACGTCTTGCGACCACCTATTTCTAACAGTATTTATTCTACAGCACACACAGTGTGAGTTTTAGCTGTGTCACGGAGAACTAATACAATAACTGACAGAAAGCCCAGAAAAGGCTATTAAAATTTCAATCTGTCATGGGGAAATACCTCCGCACAGAAAGCCCAGAAAAGGCTATTAAAATTTCAATCTGTCATGGGGAAATACCTCCGCACAGAAAGCCCAGAAAAGGCTATTAAAATTTCAATCTGTCATGGGGAAATACCCCGTCCGAGTAGCTAAAAACCCGTTTACCCCCCTACCCTACCCCCTTACTTAACTTGAGATCGTCGCTTAGAACGCAGCTACGGCGGTCGAATTTTCCCTGCAGGCATAAAAAAACCCCGCCGGAGCGGGGTTCTAATAGATTAGGGGTCTGAATAGTGTGACAAACTGTCACACTATTTGGGGTTAGTATCCCCTTAAACGCTTCGCCCAAATCTTCATGCGGGTTCTAAAGCTCATCCTTAAGTCTTTGTAGTCGCGCATACTAGAGCGCTCGTGCCGCAGTTGCGGTACTTGTTGCGTAGTAAACGCAATCATGTTGTCTTGCACCTTCTGCATACGTGCCGCAGTTGCGGGGCTAAGACTAGGAGCCTCTTTGCTGTTTCGAGATTGGCGGCAGGTCATCTTTGTTTCTCCGCATACTTGCGTGCTTTTTCCAAAGCATAGCTGTCCACATAGAACACACATCCAGCGAATTCCGCTGTCAATGTCGCACCTAGCAGATGGTCAATGCCTTTGGTGCCGCGTTTGGATATCCACTGATACACCGTATCGGCAGCTTTCGCTCTTGCTAGCCACTCCGGACATTCGTACTCTCCTTCAGTGTTTTTCCGGCACTGCGATAGCGGGAAATATATGTCCCTACTGCTGGTTTGGTCGCTAGATTCTTCAGCCACCTCACCCTTTAGGTATATCGCTTTTCCCCGTGAATGCAACTCTGCACCTGTTAACGTAAGATAATTCTCTCTACTCATTCTACTACTCCTTCTTGTACACCAATAAAATAAACTACTTGGCCTTCTCTCCTCCCATAGATTAGATGCTCTTGGGGGGTTGTTTTTGTACTCCGCGCAATCCCGACACCCATAACGTAATTATCCGAATGTACTTCAGCGCCGCTATTGGCATCGCCCAACCTGTCATAATCATCTGTACCACCATCACCTAATCCGATATTTAGCACGGCTATTTTCTCTGCGATATCTGCTGGCCCATGCTCATAAAAGCTATCCATATTTGGAAAGTACACAGGGGGGCGAGAGCGATTGACGACCGTATCGGCGGGAAGATTATGGGCGCACCCCTCCCCATAGAAAGTTACTACGCCGGTCGTTAAGTCGTGATGCACGGCATGTTTTATGCCGGTTTCAAATTTATATAGTTCTTTCCTCCTGTTGTAGTTATTCTTAAGAGCATCGAAAGCGACACCTTCCCCCTTGGCTATAAACGTATGCAGAGAATCAGGGTTAATCAAAAATTCCAGAAGAATCTGTTGAGTCTTAGAAGGACTAGTTGGTGAATATCCTAGTACCTCCTGCGTCTCGAACTGGGTTTCACGTTCCATGCCATCAAAGAATTCGCGGATTGGTTCTTCGATACTAATTTGGCTCAGTCTCACAACAGTTTGTAAAGCGCTCGTAAGTCTGTGTATTAGGTTTTCTGCCGCACGGTTATCACCCTGAAAGTAGTCTGTGAAAATAGTGCCCTCGAACATACCCTCTAGTGCATGGTAAACACGTCGGCCTACGCCTTTGCCCCGCCATGAGCTATCACCATCACCAGCGAGAAGTGATGCGCCTTTTATACTCACCATCTTAGTGTAGTCTTCAAACAGACCACGCCACCCATCTTTAAGCCCAAGCTGAGACTTTGTTGTCTGAACCTCTGCACCGTAGCCAGCGGTGAATGCGAGAACAATAGAATCTGCCTTCGCTATGTCCTTTTCGAGATGCGACCGTGTTTCCAAATCCACATTACCGAAAAGATAGGGAGCGCTTTTATACACATCAAATACACTAACCCCGCCGATATAGAGTCCTGTCTCTGTGCAGTACAGTTGCACGCCATGGATGTGCTCACTATTAGGGAACGGGAATGTTAGATTAGCCCACGTTAGCCGAGTGTCCGGGGCGTGCTCTGCCCCCAATGACCCGTAAAAATCTTTCCCGCGAATAATTGCAGTAACTTCTTCAGGGTCCCTACCTTTGGTTTTTACTATATCCTTAGCACATCTAAGCACATAAGCTAGGCGTGGCCCGATTGGCGCACGCTCTGGGTTTTTTATAATTAAGCCTAAGCTAGCTTGCTGTAAGTCGTTCATCATCTACTCCATTGGCTTAACTCTGTGACAAAGTGTCACAGAGTTAAGCTCGTTATTATTTTTTAATACGCCGCGCCCGCGTCATCGAGACCGTTGTCCGCAGTGGGCTTGGACTGTGATAACAGACGTTCACCCTTATCGGCCCACTCCCGGTCTGCTGTCCGATCTGTGAATAAGTCCAGTTGGTCGGCGGAATCGCTTTTGTTGTACTGTAAGAGCAAGAAAGCAATGATCTCGTTGTACGATAAACGTGATCCCAACTGCTCCTCCAGCAAATTATTTACCAACGATAGCCCTTCTTTAACTTCCGTCGATACTGCGATAGCTTCTCTACTTCTCTTTATAGTCATGGTCATGCCCTTATTTAACTTTTATTAAACTTCCGAACTTTGGTGTAAAGCTAGCATTACCACCATGTTCGAGTACTGCCCACAGAACTGGGATACCAAGTTGCTCCCACTCCCCTTGCTTATCTCCGTAAAAGTACCCATCCGTGAGTACAATTACGGCATCTAGATTTTGATAAGCTCCGGTTTTTACACCGTCACCTACCCGCTCCTGCACACAGGCAGGCCTCGTACCGCCTCCTCCTTTTGGTTTAGTAGAATCCTCAAGATTTGCGTATGTCATTTCGTCATACGTTTCTTCAGCGCACACGGTGCTACCCCAATACATAAGATGGAGTTTCTCCGGTACGACATCGGTAACTATAGCTTTCAGTTCTGATAGGAACTTAGTCAATATATCTTGGGGTATAGAGCCAGACGTATCTATAGCAACGACCATCGAACCCGCTCGCTCGTCGAGCATAGACGGCATGTAAATATCAGAGCCGATTAAGCGCCGATTATATTTACGCCACGTCGTCTGCCCACCACCTTTGACTTGCTGTTTTATAAACTCAGCAAGGATATCTTGCCACGGGGTCTCGACTGCTAGTAATTTCATAATCCCCCTAGCAACCCCATCCGCGCCAGCTCCAGCTACTTCTACGGCTTGGCGGATAGCACGGTCTAGCTCAATACTAGCTTCCTCAGTATCTCCATCTTCGCCATAGTTATGATCGTCGTGCTGGTCTTCGGCACGTTTCATAATCTTCTCGGAGTATTCAGAATCAGAATCTCCCCCTTCATCCCCTGCATCCCCTTCATCCCCTGCATCCCCTTCATCCCCCTCTCCTTGGGGGTTTTCTTCGTTCTCTTTCCTGAGAATATCAACCACTTGTTTGGTGTCCATGCCCTCGAAATTGTCGTCAATAAGACACATCACCTCGCCCTTCTTTGGGCCATCCTTATATCGCGGTATGCATAAGAATCGTTCCTCAGGGTCTAGATCCCTAATCATCGGATTAATGACGTAATCGTTAGCCATATTAGTCAGCAAAGGATCTTCCTTGCGTAACTTCTTCCAGATGAACAGGTGTTTGTAGACCTTGTGCATGCACTCATGAATAGCGACAAACAGTAACTCTTTGTCATCTAAGGTCTGCACAAACTCAGGGTTAAAATAGGTGTTAATCCCATCGGTTGCTGCTGTTGGTACAGCATCGGTGCAGGTGGTTTCACCATGTAGAAGCATAGACCCGAAAAACCTGAGCTTCGGTATCTGCATACATCGAACGTACGCTCGCTCGATACGTTGCTGTGCCGTGTGATTCGTATTAACTAATTGCATTACTGCTACTCCTACTCCGTTATTAGTAGTTGAATTTATCCATAATGCCGTCGACCTTTTCCTTCAAGACCTCTCGGGCATCGCTGAATTGCTTGATGTCATCCATGTCGGCAGTCTGCAGAACTCTGTGCAGCTCAAGTCGGGCGTTCTCCATATCGGCATCGCCGGTAAGATTAAACGCTTTCATCAAATCCACTAGCTCTGCTGCGTTGCTCAACATTGAACTGTGATACCGGCGTTGCCCGCCATCTTCAGACTCAACCATATTCTTGGATATAGTCTGTAGAACTTTGTGGAACCGCCCCCACACATCACGCATAGATGCCTGTAGTCGGTCGGTTGACGCCGCCTCGTACTGCGCATTCAACTCGCGCAATGCTTCGTTACCTACATCTACTCTAAAATCACCAGACTCAGCTACAGGTTCATAGACGCAACTGAACTTGAACTTAGCCATCACGTCCGCATCATCGAGATAGTCGGATTCGTTGTACAGCGCACCTAAAGTGTATTTGGCCTCTTGCCGCAAGTCGGGTAGCTTGCGCTCGAACTCTTGGACCAATGCCCAGAACTCGTTACACATATCACCCATCCCGGTCTGGTGTTCGATGAGCTTGGACTGTGGTAACAGACGGTTACCTTTGTCGTTCCACGGTAGGGTTATGCCCATATTCCAGTTGCGGGTTAGTGCAGCTTTCTTGGTAATCTTGTGCAGCGCATCGCTGCCGCCGTAGATATCCTTACTAACCTTAGCGATACGCTTATTCGCCGTGTAGTTATCCTCATTAACCCGGTCGGATTTCTCTTTGTCGAGCTTCATGCCTGTCGGCACACTGATGCTCAAGTTAACGAGAACCGCTGAACTGCT